>Ga0116228_10002435_pt1 | contig 16116 bp, 10 predicted proteins | sample S1TSphfallax_2_FD_89694 | JGI IMG/M metagenome (GOLD analysis project Ga0116228, IMG submission 89694) | Host-associated microbial communities from peat moss isolated from Minnesota, USA - S1T2_Fc - Sphagnum fallax MG | ecosystem: Host-associated > Plants > Peat moss > Unclassified | place...
GGGGCAAGGACCCAGCCCCCCCTCTGCCCGCCCGAGGTGGAAGGAACAATTTTCAAGGTTTTCTTGGGTCCCTTGCTTTCCAACCCCCCCCCCCCCCCCCCCCCCCCCCCCCCCCGCCCCCCCCCAAGCCCTATTGTGATAAGGACATATGTTTTAACCTAATCCCTTTGATTTGAGGTTAACCCCAAAACTTCCTTAGCCATCTTACCCTTTTTAATAAAAATTGGGTTAACTAATTTGAGCTCAACAAAAATATAAAGTAATTTGACCAAAATTGCATTTGAATTTTCATTATTCGATACATTTAAACAACAATGATATCTTGAAAAAAAAAATTCATTTGTATCATACAATGTTTTATAAATAAACATATTTAAAATCAACATGGTTTTTGGGTTTAGGGTTTAGGGGATATATATATCCCCACCTTTTAAAAATATAATGAATCAATAAAAAAATTATAAACGTTATGTTATATTTATTTGTAATTACAAAAAGTATTTTAAAATAAAATATGTTATCTATGAAACATATATTATTATTTATACTTTTCAATTTCATAAATTTTATCAAATTTTATTGTGAGTAATACAAGTTAATCTTATTCTTAATGTTTTTTCAGTTCATTAAATGTGATCTAATATAAATTATTTAAAATTTCCAAATTGTATGATAAAATACTTTGATAAATTAAAAAATATCGAGTTTTATATTCTTTGTTACCCATCACATGGAAACATGAAAAACAATGCCATTTTGGGGCATGTGGATTTCTTTTGAACTTTTTTGGATATGAAATTTAACAAAAATATATTTCATTGTATAATATCAAAAAAATCAAAGAAGATATTCATTTAAATAAGCCTTTGAATAAAATTCCCAACTTTAATGTTTTAATTATATTCTAGGCATCAATTTTTTGCTTAATTTTATGATTTCAAAAACTTTGACAATTTGTTTTCCATTTATTGGAATTTTTTTCAAAAATGAAAAAAAATTATACTAAATTTGTTTTTAACCTTTACCTAGAAATTCACATTAAATAATTAATGACTCTAAGGAAAAAGTTTCAAAAATAATAAAATATTAATATTTTAATTGTGCACTAAGTATGTGTTTGATCATCTAAAAGCTTGTAATATGTTTATTAGGTACATATGTATATCTTCTAGTTCATTTCATTTTTAATTCATTATTTTTTAATGTTTCAAATTGTATATTATTAAATAATTATATGGTGTTCATGAATTTTTTTTTTAATTAGATGGTCTTATCCATGAAGACTTTTAATCATGTAGTGATATCCATGGTTACAAGAATACGATTGGGCACAAAAACACAACTATATCATTATATGACTAGAAAATGGTCATTAATCATATTTGTCCTAGTCATAAATGTCAAGTTTTGGCATAGTGGTATATGTAGGGTATAAGCAAGGTTGGGTAAAGTACTTAGGTATTGTAATTTATATGCATGTCTAGGTATGTATAGAGTAGGTATGTAGAGCCATGTACATATAATTTAAGTACGTACACTACTACAAATCATGACCTTGTAGAAGGTCCAACTTGACCAAAATGTTTGTTTTGACCATAAGTGATGCCCATCTTGACTAGTGGGGCATGAAAGACATGTGTTACTTTTTACTAGTACATTTGACTAAAATGACATATTAATTGGTCTTTTAGTCAAAAGGAACAAACAAAATAAAAAGGTTAGTCAAAACAACCATGCCTTAGTCAAATTGAACATACTAATTTGACATTAATTAGGTAGGGCTACGTCAAGGCTACTTACATATTTAACATACATAATCAACTGACCTATTATTATTAGCTTGCTACTCTATTAATTAAGCCTAGGTTGGTTACCTAACATAATTTGTTATCTATTGATAAAATTTAAGTATTTATTACTTACTTAACTTAATAATTTAAGCTAAGTAGCCAAGCTAAGCCTAACAAGGTACATAATTGCCTAAAGGCCTAGTTCTAGGCTAGTTAAATAGGTCAAATATACCTACCTTATCAACCAACCTACCTCCTACCTCATACTTATTTACCTACCCATTTACCCTATTATATTTACTTAAAACATATACCTATTTACATTACTTACATAGCTACCTTAATAATTAGCCAACCTACCTACCTACCTATACTTAATTAATCACCTTAACAACCTCCTTACCTCCCTACATACTTATCCACATATGTTTATTTACTTACCCTACCTACTTACCTACCCACTCACCCTACCCTACTTATTTAAAACATACATATTTACCTTACTTACACACCTACTTTAACAACTAACCAACTAACCTACCTACCTACCTACCTACTTACTTAGTTACCTTAACAACCTCAACCCTACTTACTTATACCTACTTAGTCATCTTAATAACCTCCTTACCTCCCTACCTACCTACATACCTAAACAACCTATTTACATACCTACCTACATACACTAACAACCTACCTACATGCCTACCCACCCTACCTATTTACTAAACCCTAAACCCACTCATCATACCCAATCACACCTATTTAACTTACTTACATACCTACCTTAAACAAGTAGTTAACCAACCTACCTACCTAGACCTACCTACTTAGTCACCTTAACAATTTCCCTACATCCCTACCTCCCTACATACCCTAACAACCTACTAATTTACTAAGCAACTAAAATTATATTTAGATTTTTTAGCTAACTACTAATTATTACTTACATAACTAGGTAGGTTTATTGATTAAGTAGCATATATTACCTAGCAACTATCTAGTTATTAAATACTACATACTAATTGCACTATTTAATACTTATTAATTCCTACTCAATAGTACTTACTTAAGTTTACGTGCATACAAAACTATAAATCTTGAAGGAAAAATATAAATTGAATTTGTGAACACAATTCAATTTCGAGATTTATTTTTTCACAATTCATTTAAAATCTTATACATTATTATGCACATCAATGAATAAATCTTTGAAAGATTTTGAAATATATATATTCAACTCCAATTCCTTGCATGCCTAAGGGAATATGTGAAGATGGTGTACAACCCTAGGCTATGGAATGTACAACTAATACCCATCACAACCTAGGTGGGTAGCTATCATCTACCTATGAAGCTATTTTATAACCCACCTACCTACATTTAATTAAAAAAATTTGGGTAAGCATTTTAAAAACTAAAAACTGGCCCAAAAACATTATTGCCCAAAAATTTTGTTGTTTGATTTGGCCAATCAAATAAACCCACCATTCAACTAGTTAAAAGGATCACTAATCAAATCGGTCATGTCAAAAACAATTTGACCAAAATGATCGAGTGGTTTTTTTACTAGTGTCTAATAGGGGTATTTTTGGGTCAAAATTTCTAGTAAAAAAAGTCATGATTTATAGCATGATATAGTTTAAATAATTATAGACCAAGTACATATAAGCTAGGCTATACCTAGGTATAATTATGTGTAATTAAATAGGCCTAACATGCTTTAATCTAAGTATAGATCATTATATATACCTAGGTAGGTACATAAGAAATTGTATATAAGTACTTAGCTTTAGTACATAGGTTATGATATATTTAGCCTATGTATAAATCATAATATCCCTAACCTAACTATAGGCTACAATTTACATATTTTGAATACATATGTAAAATATTTTGTGCAATAAACAACAAGCACCAAAAATATTAAGCACAATTGTAACATGTAATCACATCTTTTTAAAAAGTTCTTTCAAAGTTTGCTTCATGATTCCAAATGCATTTCCAACAATTAACCTCCCCCTTTGTGTTTGCAATTATACAATAATTCCAAAATTAAATGTTAATGCCTTTCTTTTATATGTGGGGTCATAAGCCAAGAAAGTAATGGGTAACCCTTGTGACCAAACAAATATGGAAACACTCCATCTTATGATCCAACAACCATATTAAAGAATCCCCCATGTTGTGGTCTTCAATCTAACCTAGATTTTTTAAAACACATGGGAATCAATTCACATTCCAAGGCAATCTCACATATACATCCAAGAAGTTTTTCTAGTTATCAACTAGAAGTTAAACCACAATGTTGTAGCCCCCAATCAATCTAATGATAGTAATAATCCTTTAAAAAATCACCAACTAGTTTTGTTATATAAATATGTAACACATATTTAATTAATTTTGGACTTTACAAAAGTCCAAAAATACCAACACATATTTTAGTTTGTTCAAAAAAAAAGACTATCAATTAAGAATATGACCTTATGGTCACCATGTTGTCAACCATAGCAAAAGAGTTGGAAAAATCAATAGAATGCAACTTACAACATACACCTTTTGGCTAGCAAGTTGTGTCAATTATGAATATGACCTTGTGGCCACCAGGTTGTCAACCATAGCAAAAGAATTGGAAAAATCTGCAACTTACAACTTACACTTTTAAGTTAGCAGGTTGTTACCACATCAAAAGACCTTGAAAAATCAACAACATAAAATTTAATACATTAATAATACAAATTTCACCTTCTGCCCACCAAGTTGTTGGCTATTAATATAGAAAAAAAATATTTATTGAATATTTAAAATACAATTTGAACTTTTAGCCATGGTGGCCACCTAATTACAAGGTAGAGCAAACAACCTTTAAAAATTAATAAATGAAAAGTCCATTGTAAAACAATGCGAACCATAAGAAGAAAATTAATTCCTCCTCTTCTTATAACTTTTGGGATGGTCCATGGTCAAATATGCAATAAATCTGCATCATCTCGAAATAAAAATCTTAGTGGAGGACATTATTTTCTCCCTTTCAAAGCTGCAACCGTCATTGCATAATCTATGAACAAGAATCACAAGCAATTGCAAACAAAACTTACTACAAAAGAATGAAACCATATTATAACATAATAATTAACATTAGAGTTGTGAACTAAAATGAAATGAAATGATTTAGAGTGCATACATAAAAAGAACATTGCATTAAAAAGATCCCCATTGTCATTATTCATATATTGCATGAACTAAGAATAATTTCGCAAATAAGAACTCAAACAAGGCTTAGAATACTTAAGCATAAAGTTATAATGATTTTGAACCATCCTTGCAAAATGCAACTTAATTAAGGTTGGCCATAATCAAAATGCCAAGTCCAACAAGTGCACCTTATTCTTTGATAGAATCTCACCTCAAAAGGACTCCAAAAAAAGACCATTCTACTTTGCATTTCAAAGTGTTTTGCTAGGTTTGTCATTAATTAGTAATGTTTGATCATCGATCCCATAAGGTAGCCCACAACAAGCATAATACACACGTTTCAAATTCTTTATATAGTAATAGGACCCCATAATAATTTGACCAAATGTCTTCGAACATTGTTCACATCCCCAAATAAAAACAAATTCATCCACAAATTTTTTAAGCATCAACATTGGAAGAACTTCCAACACATCCTCAAGTTTCATACAAGACCAAATTGCAATGTAGAAATTCTTAAAAACATTGGAAAGATTATGTTCTACTCTAGCTCTAATTTCAACTTTACTCTTCTCAATGTTTCTTCCAAACATTCATGCATCCCCTTACAGAATAACACATTGTGGCACATAACACAACACACCATTCATGTTGAGAATTAATAAATTTTTGGGTCCCTCAAACCTTAAGCATCCATGTGAACCCATTGAAGTGCTTTTGATCCGTTTAGCCGAATGCAACGTAATATTGAATTGCAATGATAACAAGAAGTTTGTTAGTGAAATAAAGTATAGAAATGTGATAGAACATTAATAAGTTGTTCATTATTATGAAAATTCACAATCAATAATAGTGTTGTAATTTTAAGTAGGACGTTGAATCACCACAAACTTCCATTAATGTTTACAAAAAATATTTAATACCACAATATGCCATTACCAAAATTTGAAAAGTAGATTCCAATAAACATTTGGTGGCCACCAAGCCATATTCAAATAATCACACTACCAATTATGATTTACAATATATATGAAAAATAGGAAATCATTCAAATCAAGTCAAGAAGATAAAAACAAAACATATTGTGTATAATAATACATACATCATAATACAAAAATCATCAAATAATATATTTCATTTTTTAAATTTCAAGGTTATGATTTCATCTTGTTACAAAAAGTGTCACCACATTTGGATGAGCATTGTAGGGACAATTTATCATACCGAAGCTCGGAAGGAAAAACATGTGTAATGCCCTTGAATGGATTACACTCCAAAAATTTAAAAACCTGCATTCTAGATGAATGCAAGGATTCCAAGTACAAGAGACAATTTCAAGCAAATAATTACCATCTGTTGCGGACGAATAAAACGTTTGAAGGAAAATGGCATTAAAAGGAGGGTTAAACATACTCTTGTGATGCGTGTCATTTACAAGTAGTGTATTTCCATAATTGGTACATGGGAACATATTGAAAAAATCATATAGATTTTTATGGAAAACATGTTTCTTAAGCTTCTCAAGGAGAAAATGCTAATTTTTAAAACAAAGTGTTTGGTCTACTATTTTTGAAGATGTAAGGAAAATATTATAGTGTTCTCCCCAATTATTTCCAAGTGCCTAGCAAAGTTCCTCCTCATTGTGGAAGACCAAATGTAAATAATGAATTTGTTTACACAAGTGCAAACGAATTATTTCAACCCAAGTCTCAGAACCATTGGATGAGATCTAGATGAACCCTCTCTTGTTGCCACTAATATTCCATTCATGTAAAAAATTAAATGATATTCAATCATTTTCGCTAAAACCACATTTTTTTCTAGCAAACCCGAAATCATGGTGATGTCCTAAGACCCTTATTCGACTTATGCGTCGTGTGCAATTGAGTCTATAACCTCTAACATTTGATTCTTGAGTGACATGGAAGGACATGTAAGATCTTAGGCCTACGATTCCATAAAATAATCTCATTTTAAAAAAATTCATTAATGTTTTCGATAATTTCAACATTTCAAGATGGGACAAAAAGTTCTAAATCCAAACTCCAACAATTATCAAGGAAACTAACAAATAAGATGATGTAATGACAAAACAATTGCATTAAACATAAAAAATAGCATGGTTTCATAATGTGAAAAACACCATAATTGTCGTAACCCTAACATTGGGTTTGTAACTAAGTGTGAAGTGCAAGGGCCCATGAGGCCAAAAATGTGTCTAAGTTTGAAACACACTTTCAAAAATTGGGGAGAGTGCAAGGGATGAAGCTCAATGACTCCCAAATGCACTCCCACTTTGGGAGTTGCACTTGTGCAGGAGTTACAAATGTTTAAAACCTTGATTGGAAAGGCAAACAAACACTAAATTGGGCCCCTAAAACACCATTAAAAAGGTCTTAAAGCGTAGATGTTTTTAATGCCCTCATATTTTCATTTAGACTTGATTTGCATGAGTTATGATCAAAAGAAGGGGCAAGAGTCAAATTGAAAATTTGACTCCCGACCATAAATCCCTTGAAAGTAGGGGTCAAATGAAGTCTAATTGGGGCGTGCTATACACCATTGGAAAGATCTTTCTGAGGGATATAATATATTTTCATCGCATTTTCAAAAAAGGCTTGATTTGAGAAGGATATGAGTGTCCAAAGTTTTGGGGCAATAAGAATCCTAATATTGGGACTCTCGTTTGGGAGTCTTGGGGAAAAATGACATTTGGATGTAATCCCCACGGAGAAGCACATAATATATTATAGGGAGGGGAGTGGTGCCTCCTCCCAAGGGTTGTGGGGCGTGTAAAGCTTGTGTTTGAAGTTGTCCGTACTAAATCCGTTGCACTACTTCCATTGAATTTGCACCAACCGCCCTCTTTTCTTCGTTGTGCAAGTTGACTTCATCTTGAACTCTCATTTGTGAGTTTGTCCTATTCCCATCCTAGAGTTCCAACACACCCTCCTACCCCCAAAACATTGCAAATTAAGAAATGTGCCCCAACTCTTTTCTTCTTCTGATGTTTCGTTTTGGGACCCACCTTTGGGTCTCTTGAGGAGTTTGGGGTTGCGTCAATAATAATCACAATTCATTTGATTTCACCATACATAAAGTAGCATTACAATGATTGTTACCATGTTCCAAAAGCTTTTGAAATTCAATATCTATAACATTTATATGAAGCATACTACCAAAAGGATTATGCTTTTAAATTATAAACATAGATTCTCCAAAGGAATGAAAAGCCTCAAACTATGGGAGGACCACAATTATCAAATAGTTTAATGAAACTTCTTTTTTACCATTCCATTTTTCAACAAGTAGAACATTATTAATCGGGTTCTGCATTGTCTTAATAAGATTATGGTCCACAAGTATAGTATTACCAAAATGGGTACCCATGACTCTCTTGAAATTCTTTGAAGCACTTATGGAAAACTATAGATGTAGGTTATTTCCATAGAATGGTTATTTGATCTGACAAAATTCACATCCAAATATGTTAAAAGACTCGATGTTAACCTCAACAAGCTCCCTCAACTCACTAAACAACATAGGCACCTTGTAGGGCTTACACTTAGTCCATATATACACTACAAACTATCAAAGGCACTTTTGTAGGAATTCTTACAATCTTGGTCGCGGAATCACTAAAGGATCGAACAACAACCATTTATACCATTATCTAGGAGTAAGATTACAAGCTTCAAAGGATCTTCCTTGTTTTGCAATAACTCCCTTTAAGCCAAAAACATGGAAAGGATTCACTTCCAACTATGAAGTTGGGCTTGTTTTGCTTATCTAGTCCATCTTGAATTAAATGATAAGACAAGTCATCAATTCCAAAATTGAACACATCTTTAGCAAGAGGATAGGGTTTGTCTTCCATTGAGTTGACAATACAGGTCCCTACAACTGAAGTATTCACAATAAAATTTAGAGCACATTGATTAGAAATAAAATGTTCTTCCACTAATTCAACTTCACAAGTTTCTGCATTGTATACAAAATCACTAGGGTAGTTGAACGTTGTATCCATCTCACAAGTCCTTGTGTATAGAAAAAAAAAACAACCATTTAGAATCACATTTGGAAATACTCAAAATCACACAAACACAAAAAATAAAATTAATTCATTTTTCGATTTGAAAACTGCTAACGACCACCAGACGTTTCTTAAATGAAAGATGATTTATTTGCACCACATGATGACTACTAGACATTTATGAAATCAAAGCAAGCAAAAAAAATGTATTTATCAAAAACCCTGGCAAGCACTAGATGGTTAAAAAAACGAAATAGAGTACCGTGAAATGTGATGAAAAAACTTTTGAGGGTTTGGAGGACTGTACACAAATGGGAGCCCTAGTAGCCACTAGATGTTGTGAAAATAGATCAGATTATGCACCAAAAAAAAAGACACAAGGAGGTTTTTTTTCATTAACACTTATGGACTTGAGAGAAATTCCTGGTTTCCTCCATGATTTTTTTCTCACTACATTGGACAAGATCCAGGGAAGACTCTTGGTGGCCACCAAGCTTTTGTTCTCACTTCATAAAAGATAGTGAATGGAATATGTCTAATGGTTGCTAAGTGTTTTTGTTCTTTTTAATGGTATGTGTTGAATGAAACGCTTGGTGATCACTAGGCATTTATTTCATTATAATGGATTCGATTGAAGGAATCACATGGTGGCTGCTAGGGGACTTTTGTCCTAGGATGTAAGGAGTGAAAAACTCTTGGCGGCCACCAAGCTTTTTTCCCTCACTACATCTTAAGAACACAAAAGTCCTTGGCGGTCACTAAGTGATTCCTTCAATATAATTTCCCTTCACAACATCCTAGGAAAACAAAAGACCCTTGGCAATTGCCATGCGATTCTTTCAATGGAATCCATTGTAGTGAGATAAATATTTAGTAACCACCATGTGTTTCATTCAACACATAGCACTAAAGAAAGCGGAAAATGCCTAGCGGTTGCCAAATGTATTCCTTTAATAATCAACATTAATTTCAAAGAAAACGCATGGTGGCCACCATGCGTTTTCCTTGACATAGGTTTTGCTATTTTGGAAGAAAACACCTAACGGTTGTTAAGCGTTTTCCTCGACCTACATTGAATGTGGTAAGAAGAAAACACATGGCGACTGCTAGGCATTTTCTTCGTATTTTCCTTCTATTTTATTGTTTTATTAGAGCTAGCGAAAATAACTTAATGGCAAAGTATAACCTTGCCAAGGTTGAGGTTGAAGGTTCAAGTCCTTTTTTTCGATTAATTTTTTTATTTATTGGGTTTTCTTCTGTGCTTTCACATGACGCCTCCACATCCTTGCCTTTCAATTCTTTTCAACGTTTTAGAAAGATACAAAAATGTTTTGAAGGAATTGTGACACATGATATTCTAGATTGTTGGTAATAATAAATGCAAATAAAAATTCCATGGCTATACTTGAAGCTGATCAATTACAAATACCTATTGTATCTTTGGTGGATTTTAATATTTTGGATCCATTGAAAAAATACGAGTTCAATCAAAATTTTCTTTTTTAGAGTACCAAAAGCAAACATAACATGATTATGAATGTAAAGTCCCAAGGTATGGAAACCTAGGAATAAACTCACCCAACTTAGATGTGATATAATAGCTTCCTTGTGTTCTAACATTCTTGCCAATGCATTATTTTTATTTTATTCTGGATTACAATCCCTAATAAAGAAAATAACTCCATGAGCAATAATCTAGCTAGATTGTTTGAGGAAAATGCCTAGCAACCGCTAGGTGTTTTCTTTGAATGTTGTTAGATGTTCATGGGTTTATGAAAAAAAAACATGTAATCTATCTACAAATGAATGAACTTGGAGTTGCTAAGGAGGACGTACTTTGTTTCAGTAGTCATGTTGATGTTGACGGTGTCTATGCTTTGTGTATTTCAAGGTTTGAGGAGTAGCCTACATTGACAACAAATGAAGATGTTACATTGCGTTCCTAGAGGGAGAGAAATGAAATTGATGCAAAGAAGTATAATGAAAAGGAGATGGTAGACAATGTATAAACGAGTACATGCATGCAACAAAATAAATAAGCTTGAAAATAGACAATGAATGTGTGATAGAAAGTTTGAAGGAAAAATGATTTAACATAGAGATTGTAAACAATATTTTGTGGCAGAGAGGTTTTTTGTGTGCCTATCTTTGGATTACTCTGTGTTTGTATGTGCATTTTGTTCCCTTTCTATTGTTCTATAATTGTCTAGCATGCGCTTTATCCCTCTTGTTCCTTCTTTGTCATTCAAATTGTTTCTTTTTCTTTGTGTCTTTCACAATCTCATAGTTTTTCATTGAAACTATCTTTTTCTCTTTCTCTTTCGCTCATTGTCCAAAAAGGATTTGGAAGAATGATTCGCTCTTCTATTTTTTTCACTCAAATATCCTCCTCTTTATGTCTGGAGAAAAAAAAAAGTAGAATTACATGCTTTTCTATCTTTGAATTTCTATCTCTATCACAATCTTGCAATGCAATCTCAATGTTTTTATTGAATTACATAGAATCACAATTTCTCTCTATCATTCTCTGTGGCAACGTAGAAGTCCATCTCTATCTCTTTCTGTCCCTTTCTTTCTCTATCTCTTTATGTTAAAGTGAATTGGGAAAAGCTTTTGTTGGTCTATCTCTTTCAATCATAGAAAAAAATGGGATAAAAAGATGGAAAAAAATCCACAACACCTATAATAATTGAGTTGAAAGTTTTGAAAGCTTGGTTTGCAAAAGATGCAAGGTTGTAATGTAAGAGAGTTGCAGGTCTAATGGTTGGTGAAGAAAAAATCTATGATACCTACAATAGAGTGAGTTGAAAAAATTAAAAGTTTGGAAATTAAATCCATAGTTGTAAATTGTTGAAGAAGGTCGATGGAGAGTAACTACCATGTGCTCTCCTATTTTCTCCTCAAACCCCCAAAAAAACATGATCAAGAACTACAAACAATGTGTGGAAAAGCTAGAAATAATGCACATGCGCAAAAGAACTACAAACAACATACATGTTGGACAAGAAAGTTGCAAACACCACACATTTGGACAAGAAAACTGCAAACACCACACAAAGAGTTACAAAAAACATGCAAAGATCTACAAACAAGGATCCTAATCAATAAATTTACTTTGGCACAAAATCCCCAATAGGCCACACAGCTTTCTAAAAAGGTAATATTGTGTTGCAAATTCCCTTTTGTATTAAAAAAATCACCAAATTGCTACAGAAAACTATGTGTTTTTTTTAAGGTAGGTGTCACCACATTCATGTCTACTGGCTACACATTTAAGAGTTCTCTACAAAACAGTCGCCAGTTAAGTCAATATCTGCCTAGGGTTGCTCACCACCACAGCTTCTTCATGGAATTGGGGGAAAAAGACGTTGTTCTTAATACCCTCAGAAAAGATTTTTTTTATATGATCAAACAAGGATTCTAAAATTGAGGACACATGTGCTCAAATTGAGATCTTAAATGAGTTGGATTTGAAAAGCATTTTTGAGGGGATGGGGTAGGAAAGTCAGTCTTTAAATATTTAGGTACCCATCTTTAAACAGCTTATCAAGGTACCTTAAATAGGACAGTTTGACACCTTAATTAGTTTAGAATGACATCTTTATTAGTTTAGGTTGTCATCTTAAACAAGGGATTCTATTTCTTAAATCACAACTTCATCATATTGTATGGCTTTTAAACATCCCTAACCTCTTGCATTCTCAAAAATATTTGAACAATTATAGAGGGCAAAAGTAGGATGCGGTTTAGGGTGCATTAACACCATTGGGTGCCTCTACCTTAGCATCCCAAGACACTGAAAATGTACCTCATTACTGAAGATGTGCTTCTTTACACTTGCACGAAGGCTGCTATTACGTAAGGTGAAGTAGATCATACCCAATGCCTGTTCTGCCACCTGGGTTAATGCGAAGAATCAGCACATCCCTTGACTGAAAAGCTGCACATCCCTTGAACTACAATCTGCACATTAGTGGTCCAGGGATGATGGGCTTGTCAACAGGTCATAGTATCCACTTCAATGGTACTGACTGCTTCCAGGTGCATTGCAGTTCTGTAGCAAGAGGCCTGTTTTCTACAATGGAATTTAACAAAACTGTGACCCAATTAAAAATGTATTGTCTGTAACCAAGGTTCATCATCACATTCAACACTGAAAAAAAACCCTTAATGTCAGTTAACCTACCCTGTGTTCTTGCTATTTTGAAACTAGAAACAATAACAATCCAGATCAATAGGGACTGTCCAATATCAACTTCAATCAATTGATTTCATTCGCTGATGAGTGCATGGCTATGTTTCTGTGCTTGTCATTTGGGACTCTTGTCAGTTACCTTATGGGAACTGATTTTCTTGTCAACTGTGCTTCTGTACTTCACCGTTCAACGCTACTTCTTCTCAAGTGACTTCAAAATTTCAGAAATCACAGACCAGGAGAATCCCCGGCGCTGTAGCCATCCAATCATTCGCCGCTTCCGAGCTTCATTAGAAATGTTACCTCCCCGACCCCATTGCCGCCTTGCCTGCAGCAGAAGATGCTCACTCGCATCCTTGGTCATACCCCACCGCCCTTCCTCATCTTCATCTTCCTCTCTGTTCCCTAGCTCTTGACTCTGGAACACCTTGTGAAGAGCTTTTTCAACATCATCTTGAGCGACCCCTCGTTTTCGAAGCTCCTGATGAAACCAAAACATCTTTCAGGAACAAAAGACCAGTGAACTCCTCACAACTGTTCTCACACAATCACCTTGATCACAGTCTCTATGAGATTTGTCAAAGGAGAAAAGGGGAAAGTTGATCATTGTGCCTCACCAGTTTCAACCGCTGGGGGCCCCAGCTTGCAGCTCGCCATCTAGAACGTGCAAAACCTTCTGCATAGTCCAGATCACACTGCAACCCACTGCAATGACCACACAGCACTCATCATTTTCTTGAACTGACTATTCTTCAAAATACACTTACAGAATCTGAAGAAGTGCTCAGAAAAACTCACCATCTTTGAAGGTCAGCTATGGTAGATTCAATGATATCTGATGATATGCTTTTGCTTGCCATCTTCAGCCTTAATTTAGCAGCTGTCTGTGGCCTGCAATGCCCACAGCAGAGAAAAAATAAAGTCAGATACTCTTCAACAAATGAAGCCTAATTTAACATCTCCTGTTTTTCCAAAGTTGTACCGTCATGAAGGACTACAACCCAGATCGCAAACCCTAGAATGAAAGGAACAGATGTCCAAATTGTGATGAAAGCTGAAACCCTAAACCTAAAACAAACAACTCCATGCCTAAACCAGAAAACTTCCATCAGAAAAGCAATCAAACACTTCAACACAGAACCCACATTTGATAACCCACCCTCAATTTGTGCATCAAAAGGCTTACGCTGTTGCAAGTAGCCGAATACTGTAGTTTTTTGCAGTAGACTTTTCTTTCATTCTGACCTTGTCTTCTTCTGAAAGTTGATCCATATCCAGGTGTCCATCTCCAAGCTCCCCAACCACAGTAGTCAGATCATCAAGTGGCAGGCCCTCAAATTTGCGACCATCACCATAGAAGACATTAGAGAATGCAATCTGCTTCATTGATTCTTCTCTCTTTGGTTGAGAAGATGGACACCTTGCTGCAGAAGAGAGCTCAACTGTTGAGCCTGCTGCTATCCCTGTCTGAAACCTGGTTGCAGGGTGCAAATGTTCACAATCTCCTCCTCCTCCTGCTTCTTCACCATCCTCTTCTTCTGTCACTGCTGATTGGAGAGTGTGGAGAAGCTCTGGTTTACTGTGCTCTTTCCCTCTCAACTGCTGTTGAAGGCGGATAAGTTCTTGTTGTGCAAAGCTGTGCTCTGTCTTCTTCTCCAACTCTGCTTCTCCCTCCACAGTTGTCTCTTCTTCCTTATGGATTCCAGACAACTTGAGTCTTTCCTGATGCCATATGTGTGTTCCAGCAGAGTCCGGATCTTCTTTCTTCTGGTACTGGAGGGGTTCATATTGCTTAATTTGCTTAGGTTTAGGGTTGAAGCGTGTTGGTCCAGAGGATGCTCTAATGGAGACTCTGTACGTTCCTCCAACTCCCTGCAATAATTCTTCAGCGAAGACAATACAGAAAATATAATGGATAAGGAATGAACACAAAGCCCCCCCAATACACAGAGAGCTTCGCCACCCACAAGCTGCAGGAATTGCCCTACGGTTTAGCGCAACCCTAAAACCTAAACCCCACACAAAGGAATTGCAGCGATTTCTGGTTCCATTGCACTACTGTTTCTGATGTGAATCTAAAATCGTTTAACATCACAAAATTGCTTTCTGCCACAGGAATTGCCCTAGGGTTTAGGGCGACCCTAAACCTTAAACCCGACACACAGGAATTGCAGCTATTTCTCTTTCCATTGCACTACTGTTTCTGATGTGAACCTAAAATCCTTGAACACTGGGGTTGTGAGAGCCAATTCTTGCACAGGCGGGTAAAGAGGACGCACCTCTGGACGGGAAAGAAGGCGCAAACATTGGAAGCAGGCGCTGGGGCCACAAACGCGAGCGCAATAAGAACGTTTTCCCTGCTGCTGGTGCCACGACCATCGTCAATCATCTCCTTTCCCCGGTTGACAGCAGTGGAAAGTATTCGATACCCAAGAAGGGCTCCTCAAAACTGAGCAGATAAGCAACGCAGTTAGGTCTCCACAAAAAACAGGTACTACACGAGTGTGCAGTTTGCAAATTCTTCGCAGAATTATGCCATAAGACATCGCCTCCAAACCCTAATTATTCGCACGCAATTTGAGTTTTGAGTGTTCTTCCATTTTCCCAGCGAAACAGGAAAATTTGAACTCAACCTGGTTTGAACCCGTGTTGGGCGGTTCTCAGAGCGAGTGAAAGATACCCTCCGGTTATCAATCAATGTATATACATTCACCTAATCTCCGGTTCTCAAAATGTTCAACTATCCGGTTATTTTTGGTATATAACCGCAGTTCTCAAGATTTTATTGCAGTCAGAGGACCACCACCGGTTCTTTGTCGGTTCTTTCATGAGAACTTTCCATCGGTTCTTTTAAACAACGGGAACCATCGATTCTTGGATTCTGAATTTCTTTTCCCCAAAAGAAC
>Ga0116228_10002438_pt1 | contig 16108 bp, 6 predicted proteins | sample S1TSphfallax_2_FD_89694 | JGI IMG/M metagenome (GOLD analysis project Ga0116228, IMG submission 89694) | Host-associated microbial communities from peat moss isolated from Minnesota, USA - S1T2_Fc - Sphagnum fallax MG | ecosystem: Host-associated > Plants > Peat moss > Unclassified | place: USA...
AGCACAAATTATGGGCAAAAGAAGGGCCGGGAGTCAAACTGCCAATTTGACTCCCAACCACTAAAAGTCGAGAATCAACCCGATTCTGACATCTATAGGAGGAGTGCGATATGGCGTTAGAGAGCTCTCGAAGAGAGCTACAAGATTGCTTGACCTCACCCCAATCGGAGGTCTGAACAAGAAGTTATGGATGCCCAAAGTCCCGGGAGTCCAACTCGGGACAGTTTTGGGACTCCTCCTTGGGAGTTTCGGGAAAAAGTGCCATTCGGATGTAGCCTCTGCGGAGAGCTGCAGAGAATACTATATGGGGGAAGGTGGTGGCTTCCCCCGAGTCCGGGCCGTGGTGAATCAAGTGAGTCCAAGGTCGCCCGTGGCTTGTCCGAACACTAAAAGGGTGCAGAATGAGTTCTAACCAACTTGTGGTTGGTTTTGGATGCAGGACCGATTAAATAAGTAGTTTGTCCCTCTTCCTAATCTATCCCACAGCCTCAACACGCCCCTCTACCCCTTTTAATGCTGAGTGCTGGGAGCGAACCCTCAAGTCCCCAAACTTCCGCATTCTTGAAGCTAGGCCACCTTGGGCCTAACTTGGGACTTGGGGTTGCGTCACAATATCAAACCATCAACGATCCTAATAGATGATGGAGATCAATATTTCAAAAAAAGTAAATCCAAAAATCTTCATAATGCCATGCGTGAAGTTTTAATGGATGGATAAAAATTACTAATGTCAACATGACATTATGACTATAGTTATAGTGGAGTTGCATAATAGTTGAAAATGAATGGTTTTGGCATAGTTACAATTGAATTATAATGAGTTGCATTACATATAAGATGAATTCCAACTATGTAGTTCATGCAACTTGTCCAATAACACTCACAAAGTGAACATATGGTGAGTTGCAAGTGGTCATTATAAGGCTAGTTGTAAAACACCCCTTTTTCTTATAATGGTTTTAAATTATTTTTGAACTTTAATCTAAGCTTTGAAATTAATTAAATGAATGTTTTTAAACCCATGACCTTTTTTGTTACAACTTTAGCCTTGGGCTTATGAGCAAAGCAAGGGCTTGTAGAGGTGTAGGCCAAGAGTGAAGCTTGGGAGTGTAGGATAGTGTGAGCGAATGAACGAAGGAATGAACTTTCACACTCCAAAGTGAACTCCTATTTTGGAAATTGAAGTCACGATAGACTCCCAAATATTTAGAGAGTGATTTTAGGGGTCAAAATTCATTGAAGAGTTCTTTATTATGTTGGAAAACTCTTGGAATGTAGATGTTTGAAATGGGTTTGTAATTCCATTTTAGTACTTAAAACACAAGTTATGGCCAAAAGAAGAATCGGGAGTCAAATTGCCAATTTGACTCCCGACCACTAAAATTTGGGAATCACCTTGACTTACTTACATGTAGGTGGCGTGCCAATCTTGTTGGAAAGCTATCATTGAGGGCTACAACTTTCCTTTAGACCTCACCTTAATCGAAGGTCTACACAAAAAATTATGAGCCTTCAAAGTCACGGGAGTCCCAATTTCAGGAATTTTCAGACTCCCAACTTGGGAGTCCAGGACAAAATGACATTTGGGTGCAAGCCCTAGGGCTAGGCACGAAGAATACTATAAGGGGGAAGGTGGTGGCTTCCCCCAAGTCTAGACCGTGGCGAGTTTTATGAGTCCGTCTTCACCCGTGGTTCATTCGTGCTCCAACTATGCACTAATGAACTTGTTGTTTGATTTGTGCAAGTTCGTGTGAATAATTGACTTGCTTTTCACTCGTCCTAATCCTCATCCCAGAGCTCCAGCATGCCCTTTACCCTCAAATTACTATGAACCAGGAAGCGTACCCTAATTTTTTATCATTTCGTTGTTTTCAATTTTGGATTTACAATTGAGTTTATTAAGGAGTTTGGGGGTGTGTCATTTTTTAAGTCCTAGGGTGCCAAAAATGGGCAACCAATGAGCCATCACCCTTGGGGTCAATACCAACAATTTGGAGTTGCATGTTGGTGTAATTTCCATTAAAAAATATAATGTCTTTAAGATTACAAACTACAAACACATGTAAATGAACATAAAGACAATCACATGTCCACATACACTTGGAAATTTTACGTACATGCAAATGTCACACCAACACAATGACATATACCTATGCACTACTCCAAGATGAATCCACATTGTAAATGTACCATTCAATGGGATTCCACAAGCAACAATGAATAAAATTTTTTGTTCATCTTGAATAAAATTGATTTTTGAATGGCATTGTGAAAAATTAATTGCCAATTCCACAAATTTTTATTTATTTCAAGGAATTGTTTTTTAATTGAAAAGTTCAAACTCAAAATTAATAAAATTACAAAATCCACGAGTTTTTGTTTTGAACAAGGATTGAATATTGCAATTCAACCAAGTTAAGAAATGGAATGGAATTGGTTAAATTATGTAAAGAGCATCATGGTCCTACTAATCATGGAATAATATATCAAATTCGGTAAATGTTAATTAAATGGACAATCTCGAATGGTGCCATTATTTATCCCTTTTAATCTATGTTTTTCACAAACCCATCGAATAGGAAGACCTTCACTCTCATTTCTAACACTTCGATATTGAACCCTATATAATCCAAATAAATGAAATATATCCTTGTCCTTTAGGAAGTTCACAAGCCATTGTTCAGCAGTGTCTTTTGAACTTGCTACTAAAAGTGCATCTTCAACTGTACAAGGCAATGTGGACCTTTGGCCTTCACTTGGGTTCCCTTGTGAAGTGATGTTTTTGCCCATTTTAAAATTTGGTAAGTAGTCATTAAGGCTTTGTGTGTCAAAAGCTAATGCAACAATGTTTCCAATATTGGGTACCATGTCACCAATTCCTGCTACAACATGAGCTCCCACCTTCAATAGAAGTGAGAAGATAGTCAAACCAGCAACAATGAAAGGGACGATTTTTTGCACATTTTCTGGTACTTTTCGAACTTGAACACCTTTTTGATCTTTCACCACATGGATTTCATGGAGGTCTTCACACAACAAATGAAGATGAAGTGTTTCAATACCAGTTAACATTTTGGTCACAATGAGCCTGCGTTGTTGTTTGGCACCAATAGTGGTGAAATAAGCATTACATGGAACTTGGCGTTGCCTTAGTTGTAAAGACAAATTTGTGATTCCATCCAACTTCATTGCCAATTTATCATATAGCTTGTCCTCCATGGAATGGATTCTTTCAATCAACTTTTTGAGAGATTTGACACGCTCCGACACCATTTGAAGCTTTTCATCAACATTGTCAAATCTTTGGACCACCATGTGTCGAAAAGATCGAATCTCCATATGCAAATTAGAGTCAACACTTGGATATGATGTTGTTGCAATGTCAATTTGAGGCGACTCAAATTTTCCAACTTCAATGGTGGTTTCGTTGGATTGCAAGTTATTGAAATGAACATCAAGTTCAAGGAGGTCATGTTGTCGCCTCTTTATCACTTCTTGCGTATCCTCTTCACCCAAAAGGGACATTGCTGAATCATCCATACTTGGGGGTAGGAAAGATGGATTTTCTTCTGGCACAACTAGTTTTGGCCATGAATGGACGTATGACAAGTCAAGGTTTGATCCCAATAACTCTTGTTTCAAGGCCTCCACCAATATTGCTTGGTCCTTTCTGTTCTTACACAAAAACAATTCTTGCACAACCTTTGGTCTCAATATTGCTTTTACAAGTGATACTCCTTGGCAACCTTGGGGAGCTTTACACAAGTCTTCAATTTTTTTCAACACATGGAGGTCAATGAATTGAAGAGTTTCTGTGAAGCTTTTGGATGATTTAACTAATACATCAATAAAAAGATGTTCCATTAATTCACCACTTAACTCCACAAGTATTTCCATGCGATCTGTGAAAACTTTGAAAATATTTTTTTCATTTTCACAATGTGCTTGGATTTCCAAACTCAAAAAATAATTGTACAATACCACCTGCATACATTGAAATTAAAAAAATTAGTTAATGCAATTTATTTTTGTATGACCATTTTAGGAACATAATAAGAAATTTGGGATACCATATCTCATTCACACTTTAATTTTCATTTCTTGTATTATCAATTAAAAATCAAAAAATGAAAATGACTTTTGTACCTGAATTTTAGGAAAGAATCCAGGTGTAAATGTCGTGAGTTCTTGATCGCTACATTGTAATCGACGTCCAATATAATGAAAGTTGGTTCCATTAGGAAATGTTGCCATCCATTGTAAACATCTTGTACCATTGGCAACACCTTGATCATACTTCAATGTGGTAGGGACAAATATTCTTGAACTTTGAGTAATGTCATTTTCATGAAGGTTCACATTGTATGCAAGATTCAATTTCATCATCATACAAACAAGCTGTTTAGAAATGTCAAGCTTGTTGCCCACTTGATTAGAAATGGCATTTTTTAAAGACAATTGGAGCAAATGTTGAATTTGCTTTAAGTCCCCAAAACCATCTTGAAATGTTGTTGCTAAATCAGTGTTTTCAACATGTCCTTCAAGCTTGATCAAATGACCCATCACTTTGTGACAAAACCAATCCAAATTCACCACCACAAAATCTTGATCTAGGAAATAAATCATCTCACCCACCTCGTGCAAGTATGTAGCTATTGCTTTCTCCATCTCTCCTTGCAATGCAAGACCTTTGGGGTTGTTTGGAAGATCTAAGGTTATCTTGGAAACAATTTCCGTTTTAAAGGTTTCCATGCTAATGATGGGTTCCTTCGGATGGAATTTATTCCAATCACATAAAGCCATTTGCATGCCCATGCATGCTTCATAGACATTTGGCAAATTGGAAAGGATCCGTTTACAATCTTCAATCACACCTTGCACCACCTTCTCGGCTTCTTGAGAGGAATGTGCATTGATTGAATGAAGGTTTGACAATAAGTTGATGAAAACATCAAACTTACGTTTCAAACTTTCCACATCACATTCGTCTATCTTTGTGTTTGTGAACTTTTTGTCAGCATTGGTCATCACAATTGACACATGTGGTTGAAAGTTGACTGATCTTTTGGTATTGGATGAAATGAACCTCAACCAATAACAAAGTTCACCCTTGATTATTTCCACAGATTTTTGGTTGCCAGTTTCATGATCAAATGGGTTGCATAACAAAAGGAAATAACAAACATTTTCTCGAGAGCTCAAATCTGGGATCATTGTATCATGAAATGCATGATACTCTTCTTGGCCCGCAAGATCCCATAGAGAAATCTTGTGTTTATCATTATCAACAAGGGTGTTGATTTGAATTCCTCGTGTTCTTTTCTTCCACTCTTTTAGATCATTGAAACAAAAAGGTTTTTGTATTTCAATCACCTCGATCAATGCATTGAATAACTTTGCCCCAACACCTTTTGCAAAGCTTCTAGCCATTGATTTGCTTAATGTAGTTTTCCCTGCATACAAATTTACCACCATAATATGAACATTATTAATCACACAACAAAACTATTGATTTTTTTATCAACTTATCTTTACTTTATTTAACATATTAGATTTAAATTCATGTACACATGAAATCAACACAATCCTAGACCTTAGTGTTTTCGCATTTTAAAAGTCAATATCAGTGATTGGTTTTTTGGAATAAAATATTGAAAAAGTTCAAATCTTTCTTGTGTTGATAAAAAGAAATGAACAAACCATGGTGGAGAAATATCCATATATTAAATACACAATTCTTTTTAATAATCATGATAACATTGGTTATAAAATCTCCACTGCATATTAAAGATACAAAATTAATTGATGAACATGCCTTTGAATATTAGTACTTGTAACCTAACCTTGTTTTTATTTTGAAGATGAGTCACTTCTTCAAGTGTCAACATTTTTAACAATTGAATTTTGTGATAAAGGATGTTAAGGAGGCTACTCAAAATAAAGTTCAATAAAATATGACAATTTGAAGGCCTTGAAAGTTATTCATAACAATCCATCAACAACTGTCTGTAAATTATGCACTTATTGTTTTCATTTTGGACCCAATTTCAAGGTATTAGATACTTCATAGTTCAAGAATATGTCAATGCAACAAATGGCCCCTACTAGCTAGCACTGAACACATTGTAATTTAATTTGGATTCGTGAGCTTGTTTCAATTATTAAGTATTTATTGACGTTTAAATCCCATTTTTTTCGTCCTTTCAGAAACATATAATTTTCAATCATGACAAAAGTTTCATGCACTTCACATGTACTGAAGATTCAATGACTAAATTTGTTGTATTTTTGTCAAGTTCAAGTTTGCCCCCATTGAAAGGAATAAATTTGAAGATGTCCAATCATTCTTTTTACTGATGTACAAATAACTTTTTGTGAGAATATAAGCAATATTTTAAAGATAGAGTGAATTACCAGAATACGCGTGGCCACACAAAAACACTCTCACGAACTTGGGCGGAGCTCGAGGCATATCGCGCACCACAGCCATGTATTCCTTTGCATTGATTTGCAGTTGCGCTCTCACTTGTGCATCGTGTCCCTCTCGTTCCAATTGGGTATATCTCAAGTCAATTGTCGTCAACCAAGGATTGACTCGTAGAAGATCCATCATCTTCGCCAACACCTCATCACCTTCAACACCTTTGCATTCCAACAAACCAAGTGTAGATAAAGTTTTATTTTTCTCCAAAGACTCCAAAATCATACACCAATCTGATGCTTTTAAACTGGCGGTGCTGGCAAGATCGAGCTCCTTCAAGGTGTTGTTGGTGCGGAGCATTTGGGCGACAGCTTTTGCCCCTCCTTCTCGCATCTGATTTCCAACTCCCCCAATGTGAAGCGATCGTAGTGTTTTGTTGAGGGGCGAATGTCCATTCTGACCAGTAAGGGGCACAAGCAACGCCTCCATTCCATCTGGTCCCAAAGGACTCCCGCATAGATCCAAATACTCCAAGGTGGAGTTCACACCCAACATCGACCCAAAGGAAGTAGCTCCAATTACCGTCACCCCTCCCCAACAGAGTGAACAATGTTTAAGGAAATGGTTTTTGTGCAACAATTCACATATCATTGCCGCTCCTCTATCACCAATACTTGAATTATATAATTCTAGTTTCTCCAATGCTGGATGTACAAATAGATTTTTGCAGAGCACCTCAACTTCCTCAATGGTTAGCCTTCCCGCAACTGTCAGTTTCTTCAAGCTCTGGCATCTCCCCACAGCATCGATCAGTTGAAGCCGATGCTCCTTGTAGGCTTCGCTGTATCTATCCACCGTGTCATCTTCAAACTGGAATTCAAACTTCAGTTCCTCCAGTTTCAAGTCCTGTAGGGTCAAAATAAGCTCGTCAAAAGTTACATCTTTTTTGTCATTACAACATTTAAGCATATGCTGATCTTGAGGTGGAGAGACAAGTCTCGGATGATCTGAACGGGGCTCATCAATGGTGGTCCCATCCTCAGAAGTGCGCCGATCAGCACTTGGGGTCTCAGCATCGCTGTGTTGTGGATCAACAAGCATTTCCCCATCAGAACTGGTCTGATGAAGGATTGAGAGGCGATCGCTGTCCCCTCCAAGATTCGCTTCTTGCATGATCTCTGTCTGGGATGGCTTTTGTGAGATCTGCTCTCCTGTGTCGCTCCCAGACCCTGGAAGCCTCATCCTTGTCTCTGAATTCCTTTGATCTACTTGGGTCGGAATCTCTCGCTCTATTTTCCAGTAGCTGGAACCGTTCATCTTAATGGTGTTCTGCAACATTACAATAGTAATTTGAGCGGGCTGTTGATAGGTAACTTGAAGATACGGGCTGTTTTTAGAAATTATGATGCTCAGTGTGAGCTTTGTTTGGAGTTCTTTGTTTCTATATTCTTTCGTTCCCAACTACTATAGAGTGACTGTTACACAACGAACCTAGCTAAGTGATTGTGACCACTGTGGACTAGTTAGGCTGTACCCGTTATGCAGCTCAACGTCTCACACCTTGAGACTGAGTCTCGAATTTGTAAGACATAGTTCAATCGGGATGAGAGGCATACATTTAACACATACCTCCAAGTTGGGGGAAATCGGGAAAATGGTGCCGTGCTTGGATGCCGAATATTAAAATCTTGTTGTGTGAGAACTTGAACCAGCTGCTAACGCTTGGACTGTATACGAAACTGCAGATTGGCGAGGCACAACAGCGAGTGAACCAACCAGCTATCTGAATAGAAATTTGCAGCAAGCTCCTCTATGGAAATTTGAGTCAATACACCGCTCCCTCGGATCCGCGGTCCTAATTCTGTTACATAATTATTGTAAGACAAATTCAGTGTGGCCGTCACAAGACAAACTAAGTTCTGCATATAAGATACGTGCTGGTGTGCAACACACATATACCTCCAAGTTTTGCAAAATCCAAAGAAAAGGTTGCAGTTTCAGATGGGTATTCTCGTAATCATGTGGTCGAGCCGGCGACGCCTCTTAATTTGGAATGCATGCGAGTAGATTGGCACAGTAAATTGGTACTAGTTGGTGTAACATTCGCATAGAAATTCACAAGCAGGCTGCTGAACTGCTTTAATTGGAAACCTTACATGAACTCTAATCCTTAATGAAATACTCGAAGCATTACACAAGCTCCATTCTACCGATCCATATATAATCATACATTTTAGGAAATACAAATTAGCTTAATATAGTACTTGCTGCAAGACATACTTTATTTTTTGGGATGCTTCTGGGCAGGCTGATGCGCCAAGCAACATACCTCAGTTGGGGAAATCGGACAAAAAGGTGGTGCGGTTCGATGTCGATCAACAATCTAGCTTGTTGTTCCCTTGAACCAGCTAGCCCAGCTTCGACTGTATGCGAGCAGACTCGAAACTCGGAGCAGCAGCGAGTGAACCACTTGTCGTGATAGCAAGTGACAAAAATACGCAGCATCATCCTGTACGCATAACTCATGAGCCAGTACACAAACTTGATGTAAGAGTGTTAGATGATTCTAGGAACGAAAGCTCTCAAGCTTGTTTCGTCACCACACAAGGCACAGTACAGAAGCACTAAGTTGATCCCGCATAAGACTAGGTGGCTTACAATGCGCAACAGACAATATACCTGCAAGTACGACGTTCAACTGCGAAATACAGTTAGGAGAAGGGCTGGCAGTTGGAAGATGGGTGGTCCCGTTATCAAGTCCTTCAGCCATCTACACCTCCTAATGCATGCGAGCAGACAGTAGCGCCTCGAGCAAAGAAACCTTCGGGGAGAAATTGGCCAGCAGGCTCCTCTGTGCGAATCTGAACAATGTGAGAGAAACTATACTCTTCCGTTGCCAGCAGGTTGGAACTTGGGGTTGAATGCAAAAACAGCGAACATCTTGGTTATATAGAAAGCTCAGAGGAGGACATGAAATCCAGAAATCCCCAAACAACACAAATCGTAGCAAAAAGTATTGTGAGCTACCAAGGCAACTAGATCACCTGTTAAGGGAGACTGGTTGGTTTGAAATTCGGGTTGGCAGTGTATGCAAAACCAGTGAACTAATATATAGAAAGTCGAGGTTTACAGAATTTCGAGGATCTTTTGCACCCGCGTGTATCAGCTGCGAAAACTGAGCCTGGTTTGAATCTTCCACGATACCCACCTCAGGAATGTGGCATGCAATACTGCAGAACTCAGTGCTTTCAAGGCGTCTCTGTTGTCGGAGTTTTCTCCCATACCGGGCCCCGGCATGTTTACTGGCGAAAGCGATGCAAGTGGCTTGGGTCCCTCTGCAGCGATGGTGACAGCGAAGAAAAACGCCCCAATTTGGAGCCTTCGGCGACATCCACCTTAGGCTTTCCTCCGACAAGGGCGGGGTTCCTTGTTTACTTTTGTGCCGGTGTCGTCAGCTCAACGCTAACAAACCCCGTTCAAGAAATTTCCAAGCTCTGGATGGTTTTCTGGACCGCGCTATCGGTACCCACGCATGGTTGCACACAAGAGCTTTCGCACAAATTTTCAGATCAGCCTCCTGATCTGTCCAGTTCTGAGCGAAGTGAAAACCAAGCTTGCGCTGGATTTAGCTTAATTGATGTACTCTAGACCATGGGTAATACGTTTGAAAATAGTATAGAAAGCGCAGATTCCTGGAATGGATGGCGCAAGTGGCTGTGGTCTTCGTGTGCTGGGGATTGTAATTTGGAGTCTGTACTGCGATACCCATCCCAGGGCTTTCCGCAGCGCCCGGCGCATATTCTTGCACACCTTCTCCACGCTTTGTTGATTTTTGTTTCGTTGTCGTTGGCTATTGTCAAACACTAGATATTATTCAGAATGCCACCTTTTGGGAAGTTCGTAGATAACTAGATCATAGGACGGTGGACACTACTGTACAGAACGCAGCTAGTGGTTCTTCTGCGAATTTATACATCAATGTGTGTGAGCAAAGAAAAGTGACTTGGTGGATCTCACAGTTTTCCGCCACACCCATATTGATCCTCGACTGGACTTTCCTCGGACGGCATATTTAACTATTCCATAGACTCCAAACCAACTTCAGATAAGTTATTAGAATTCGAGGGTTGGGCGGGGACTGATTTAATGGAAGAGATGTGAGTAATTAATCGAAGAGATGACGATGTGGTTGATATACAAAGATGAGTTGATTATAGAGTTAATAAGGCTGTGCTGATCATTACAGAGCCAGCCACTTCACTCCCCAAACAATCTGGAAATCTGATTGGACTTTGGTTGATTAATGGATGCATTTGGGGGTTTTTGAGGTGGGGGGGGTGGTTCCGAGGGCTTAATTCAAGAGTGGCTAGACATACATTTCAAAGTTGGCATATAAGTGCAGGAGACATGAAAACATGAAATCAATTTAGAAACTATTAATGTAATTTTAGAGCTTAAAAGTATAATAGTTCCACTTATATGTATACATGTATATATGTATATACTGTATTGAATTGTTTTTCATAATTTTGGGTGTCATGGAACCTAATTGGGAGGTTACCCAAAACATAACGAAAACACTGTTAAAAAAATTTCCAAGTTCTTGTGTACAACCCTGCCTGGGTAGCGATAACCCAGTCCACAAAACCATCTAGATTCGCACAAATTTGGAGTTCAGCATCTTGATCCGTCCAGTTCTAAGCAAAGTGCAAACCAAGTTTCTGCTGGAATTGAATTTTGTAGATTGTAGACTATGTGGGTAAACATGTTTGTTGGCCCTGCCTTGGAAGGCAGGGATATTGTGTTGAGAAACATTATAAAGTATAGTAGCTTCAAGGGATTTTTCCCCTAGAAACTAGGTGAGATGATTCATCGTAATTTGGTTGTAAAAATATTCACATTCATCTTTTCACATTATGTTTTCTTTGTTGCCTCCTCAAATCTGCGCCAAGTGATGATGTGGTCCCAGCCACTATGGAATTCACTCGTTTTTTTAGTGGATTAGACCAATTCTACTATAGTGGCATTTGCCCTAACATAGTGAAATGGGCTAATGATCAGGGTTGCATGGCAACGACCAATGGAACCCTAGTGGATTGGTCTATACTTAGCACAATCATGAAAAATCATTCGATGGTCCAAATTGGGCCTTCTTTTGCCATTGGATCAAATGATTAATTTAAAATATGGCAAGTCCTTTTCCATTGAGATGATGCCATGTGGCATGTGTAGGCATTCATTTGATGTGTTGTCACATGGCCAGCATAAGCATCCAATAATATGTCGCCATGTGGTAAACATTAGACATCCAATAATATGTCGCCAAGTGGTAAACATTAGACATCCAATGAGGTGTTGCCATGGGACAAGGCTAGGTCAAGGACCTATCTATTAGATACTTAGGTAGTTAGACTTATGAACCTAGGTACTTAGACTTAGTCAACCTACATTAAAAAACCTAACCTCCAAGGAGGCCTAGCATAGCTAATGAAACCTAGTAAGCCTAACCTTGGTTGGTTTCACCAACTAGGTTGCAAGATTCAAGACTTGAACTCATCACCTCCACTTTGAAAAGCCAAATCTTCAACCATTGCACCATTTCCTTTTTATATGAAATAACATGTCAACAAATATTGATAACACTTTTTTTCAACCTACTTAAATAGCCTAATTAAAATATACTAGACTTGCTTGATTTAGGCTAACTTAAGATAAGTACTTAAACAAACATAGCTACCTAAGCTAAGCACCTAAGGTAACGTAAGCTATATTATAGGTTGACCCTAGGTTATATAAGTTATATTTAAGCTATAATTAGGTTATGTACCTACACTTACGTTATGTTACCTATATTTAGGTTGGTTATACCTATGTTGGTTATTTCTATATTGGTTATTGTTATGTTGATTATACCTATGTTGGCTATACTTCGGTTGGCTATTTTTATGTTGGTTATAGTTATGTTGACTATTATTATGTTGGTTATACCATCACTAGAAAAATCTAATAGACTTGAAGTTTTGTTATTTAGCAATGAATTAAGTAAATAGGCACATAAGGTTTTAGAACTCAATGAAATTCAAAGGAGGGTTCCTTTGTTTATGGTGTCCAAAGAAAAGTTTAAGATCTCTTCTTGGCACATTCATAGCACTAGAAATTGTCAAAAATGGATCATAAATGAAAAAAGTTATGGCCCTTCAAAGTGTGCATGGTCAAAAAGTTGAAAAGTGCCACACCCCACACTAGGAAACCGTTCTAAAAACGCCTAAACATTCATAGTATGTTGTTATGCTACCTTTAGAGTTCAAAAATGAATTATAGAACTTAAGGTGGTGTTCTCATAACACTTTAAATTATTCAATTTGACTAAGATTTGCGAAAGTTATGAACTTTGGACATAGGAGGGGTCTCAAGGAAGAAAAATGTGTTTTTTTATGTTTTGAACTGGATTTGGATGCACTAATCCACTACATCCAATGTATGGTGAACTAACACTAGTCCAATTGCACTGAAATTGGATTTAGGTGCACCAATCCACTAAACCAATCCATTATATCCAATTTGCAATGGTATGGACTAGTCCAGTTTCACTAAAATTGGATTTGAATGGAACTATTTAATGGCACAAAACTTGGTTTTCTAATAGTGTGACTAAACCCACAAAACAAAAAATTAATTTAAAAAAAAAATGGTTATGGAGCCCATCATATCCAAAAATTCATGTAATGTTCTTGAAATGTGTCAATGTGATTGAAAAGATTCAAATACACTTGTGATGATGAGTTTTTTTGAGTTTGAACTTTTGCACAAATGCGAAAAGTACATATGAAAGTGCAATATTTGATTTTTTTTGGAGAAAAAAATCATTAGATTTGCAGAAAATTGAAAATTATGTTCCAACATTTCCCTATTTATTTTGGTTTGGCAACAACCTTTTAAATGTTTAGATAGGTTTGGAGAACATGTCATCATTTAATGTGAGATCCTTTTTGGGTTCCTCATAATTAATGTGATGTTAAATTTCTTTTTTTAAATCATGATAATTTTTCTTTTACAACAACATGATATGATGATGTAAATTATTTTTTTCCCCTAGCTATGACCAATTTACCATACAATATCAATTGTTGATATTAAATTAATGACAGGGCCATTGTGTATAACGCACCTTGTTAATATATAAAAAGCACACAATCAAATAATGTTTGGTGTAAGTGGCCGTAATCTTCATGTGCTAGGGATTTTAAATTGGGGTCTATAGTGCAATACCCCTCCCAAGGCATTCCACAACACCCGGTACATATTCTAGCGCACCTTTTCCACTACTGTTAAACACTAGATATTACTTAGCATGGTAGCTTTTGGGAAGTTTGTAAATAACTAAATCATAAGTTGGTGGAGACTAAGTCTATAGAACGCAACAAGTGGTCCTTGTGCAAATCTATACGAATGTGTGTCAACAAAGAAAAATGACTAGGTGGATCTCCATGGGTGAATGCCAAATTGGTTATAATATAGTTGAAAGTTGGTCATAATTTGAATTCCACACCTCCAAATGACATGACGCATAAATGGATGAAATTCATCCATGGACTTGCAAGCATGGAATCAACTAAGTCCAGTCAACATTCTATAGTTGAAATGTCATATCGACTAAAATATTTATCGTTTTCAATTAAAATGTTATCACCTCAACATTAACCCACAAATTGGCCCGTGTATGTTGTATGTTGTAGGGTTGAATCAACATTGTCGACTATTTTGAAAATTAGTTGACAACCTCATTTTTGAGTTGCAAAAAAATAATTGCAGTTGAAAGTGATGTTTTCAACTATAAATGACACTTGAGAATTAGTTGAAAACATAGTTGAAAAATGGGGTTTTTCTCCTAATGTAAGGAGATCTATGATGACCATGCTCCCTATTCCATAGGGGTCCATTGTGTGCCCCATCAAATAAATTTAGCTATGCAAACCTTAAAGGTTTTCCTTTAGTGAAACGCATTGAAAGTTTGTTACAAACTTTGCATGCCTATTTTCCACATTCCCCTAGGCAACATTTGGAATTCATAAACCTTGCTAAAGTCATGGAAACAAAAGGGAATAAAATAATTTGCAATGTGAAAACTAGGTGGATCTCGATGTTGACCCTTGTCAAAAAAGTTTTGGCAAAATAAAAAAAATTGTTGGTGAAAATGTTTATGGATAACCTTACAAATCACTAAGCAAAGCTCAATTATGAGCACCTATGTGACTTGCAAATTCTATTAAAATTGGCATACATTTTGCCCTTGTTAGAATCTATTCATGCTACCATCAAGTTTGCCCAAATGCTAAACATATTTGTTTGTGACCTTGTGGTAGTTGTTAGGTTTGTCAAGTTGACCTTTTCAATATGTATTGTGATTCAAGTTCCAAATTTTCTGCAAACAATTTTTGGGCTTGTAAATCTTTGCTTGAATGTAAGCATGAAAGTATCCGGATGCAATGGGTACTAGATATTAACACTAGAGTTTGCCACTTGGCATTTGAGGTTGTGAAATTGAGATTTGGGTTGTTTCTAAATATGTGAAATTGGCAAAGCTAGCTATGGTACAAGTAATTGGCAGTGTGGAAGATGAGCGTTTTTTTTTACTCTAGCCTTTATGAAGTCTAAGCTTTGCAACAAACTCACCACCCATTTGCCATTGGTTGTGCACATGTTTTCACAACATTTCTGTAGTATACAAAATTTTCCTTATGGAGAATGCATTGAGCAATGGAGATGTGCTCAACACTGTTATTTGTATAATGGTTAAGGTGCAATGAACATCTTATTTGAGACCCACAAAGCTTTTACAAACAAGGAAGCTCTCTTAGCAATTTTGCACTTTGGTTGCAAGGCATCTACATTGCCATTTTTTGTGCACCATAGCTATTGTGGAAGTGGGCACTAGGGCTAATTTCCAAATATGGAAAAAAGTCACTGGTGAGAGCCAACCTGTGGTTCTAGCATTGAAGGTAACTAGAATCAAACCCAAGGTCTGATTCCAAGTTAGTTTGAAAATTGGAATTGAATTGAAATTCTGAAAAAATATATCATTTTAGTGTCAAGTGGGCAGGGGCTTAGACTCAAACCTTGCACATCAAGGAAAGAGATGAAAGCCCTTTGTGAGGTATGTGGTGTAGCAAACATCCAAAAGAGGATCTAGCCAAAATTTTGCTACTTGTTGAAGAAGAAAATAGCCAATTTTTGGGGGTTTTTTCAAAAATAAAAGTTCAAGTTTTCATATTGTTATTTTCTATATCTTGAAATATCTAGTGTAGTTTAGAGTGTAGAAATAAGCGAGTTTGTATTAGTTTAACATTTTAATACCTTGTAATACTTTTTTTACTTGAAATATAAATTCAGTTTTTTTGCATTAAATTTTTTTGGTGTTTTGCATACTGGAATAGGAACTAGAGGTTACCTAGAACTAAAGATTACCTAAAATCGACCTAATTTGAAAATTTAAAAAAGATCGAAATCAAAGTCACCATTTAGATTTAAAAATTGAAGCCAGAATTGAATCCTATCTTGAAACCAAATTCCTTGAAAACTTTAGGACCTAGAAATTGAAGGTTCTCTTAAAACCTAGGAATTGTTCAACACTAGTAAAAACCTAGCCAATTTTTTAATATAGTAGTGAATTACTAGGCACAATATCCT
>Ga0116228_10002440_pt1 | contig 16107 bp, 16 predicted proteins | sample S1TSphfallax_2_FD_89694 | JGI IMG/M metagenome (GOLD analysis project Ga0116228, IMG submission 89694) | Host-associated microbial communities from peat moss isolated from Minnesota, USA - S1T2_Fc - Sphagnum fallax MG | ecosystem: Host-associated > Plants > Peat moss > Unclassified | place...
GGCGATGGGTAGGCCCCCCTGCCAGACGGCAGCTCCGGTGGTGGGTCAGGGTGTCCTAGAACAGTGGCTGACAGAGCTCGATGGGGGGGGTATTTAGGGTCTCGCAAACGAAAGCTCTCTTTTGCCCTCTCTGCTCTCTAGTGCTCGTGCTCGTTTCTCGCACAGTTTTTGCGAGTTTTTCGTCTCTCTTCGGTTTTTTTTAAAATATTTTATTTTATTTTATTTGCCGTTGCATAACTCGCATTGGTGCGAGAACCTCGGGGTCGGGATTGCATGCCATGTTGAAGATCTCTTGATTCTCCATTTGTTCGTTTTTTTTCGGTCTGTTTTGGTTCTATGAGTGCGGAGAAAAAGCCGCGTAACGGTTTGTGTGTAGGTCTCCTCCTCCTTTGTTGTGTGTTTTTTCTCCCCCCCACCCCCGGCGTGTGTGCAGCAGGGACCATGACGGAGAAGCGTGTGAAGCTGAAGAGCTCTCATGATGAGATGTTTGAGTTGGAAGAGGCCGTAGCTGATCGCAGATCGTGAAGAATGCTATTGAGGACACTGGTACGGATCATCCGATTCCGTTGCCCAAGGTCTCTAGCAAGATTCTAGCAAGATTCTAGCAAAGGTTATAGAGTATTGTAAGTATCATGTCGGTGATCAGAAATCTACCGACGATAAGCCTGCGACGCCTGAGGATGAAGTCAAGTCCTGGGATGATCAGGACTTCGTGAGGGTCGATCAGGCGACTCTGTTTGATCTTATCATGGTGAGCTTCTCTCACCTTCTCCCCATCTCAATTTCCTGCTGCAGCGGATGTAGCCGCAAAAATATCGTTCTAACCGATTATGCATACCCTATTGTAGACCCTATTCTGGACTGATGGTAAATAGGGGGAACACACTATTTCAATGCTGCTTCTCAGGGATGTAAGCTGCCGCCATGTGAATCTCATTCACACTCTTTGTCTGTTGCTACAAGATATCATGCTATGATTTCATGAAGAATTTACTCCTCTTGGATTATCAGATATTCGATGAACATTTTCTTGCACTCAGTTCTCTGCCATCAAAACTGGTGTATCTTGCCCTGATGTGAACCGGTTTTGTTCATGGCTCACTATGGTCTGTGTGGAAATTGTCTGATTTGTGTAAGGTTTGAACTCTTCTTGGTAAGAATGTATAAGGTTACCACAGCAGGTCACCAATATGACAGGGATTTGCTTACTTCCAGTAGATATTCACTATGGCTTCAGAATGTCATCTATTGTTTGTCTTTTACAGTTTTGCATTTCTCAGAGATTGCCTATCATTCTCTCAGTACCAGGAGATGCTTGAGTATTTTTTCAGATAGCCAACATCATGAACTGGGTCTGCCCATTGCTCCAGAAATGTAACAGCAATTGAGGACACAGATTTTGTATAGTGTTTTGCTTGAATTTTGGGCAAATTAGTATATATTATAGACATCCACAGTCAGGAGCTGATGAAGTCAGCGGGTAGTCATGACAGCCCATCTCTGCTATTCTGATGCAGGTGATGACACTCACTGTTGTGTTATTTCAAAGTGTGTTGATGTGATGATACCTGCGCTGAGGGTGATGATGATGATACTTGCACTGTACGTTCCGACAAGGTCTCTGCATCTTTCCAAGGTATCTTGGATGCGGTTGTGAATTGCTGCTGCAAACAAAACCTCAGCGCATTTTGTTGAAGAATTTGTTGTCCATTGTTGAGAGAGACAATCGTTGTGCTCACGTTTAAGCTGCTCCTGTCTGTTGTTAAGCTTCACAAAATCCACTCCTACAAGATCTCTGTGTCTTTTGGAGGTATGTTGGATATGGTTGAATTGCTGCTGCAAACAAAATCTTGGTGTGCTTTTGAAGCATTTGTTTTCCTTCAGTTGAGAGAGACAATCATTGTGCGTGTGTCCAAACTGCTGCTTTCTGTTGTTTAACCTTCCCTATCTTGAACTGCAAACGGTCAAGAAATCGAGCACCAGCCAACAACCGCCAGCATAGTGGCGCCCCCTCCCATCCACTGTAGACTGTTTTCTTCGATTCAGTCGAGTAACGAGCCTCTTGCTTCAGCCCCAGGAGATTGCAAAAAAGATCCGCGATGGCACCCTTGAAAGATGATCTGGACTCGTAGAGAAACAATCAAAGTCTACTCGCGGAATTATTCCGAACAAAACGTAAAAAATAAGCCGAGGTACCTTTTAAAAAGAAACACTCCGAAAAGTCCTCTTACGGACACACAAAACAGGGTCTCTTGCGGACACAGAGAAACAGGGTTTGTTCTTGGGCACACAAAACACGGTCTCTTGCGGACACAGAAAAACAGGGTTTGTTCTTGGGCACACAGTGTAGCGCAATCATACTCATCTTCTTGTGCTGTTGCAATGCGGGTTGTGAAGGAGCTTTGTTCGTCCTCCAGCTTCGTGCCGCCAGCAGCAACTTCTTCGTGCCGTCGTGAGCGCCAAATGTGTACGCTTTTTGTACCTCTTCCCGCTTCTTTCCGTGAGCGCCAACAGACGTAGTGTCTGTTTCGTTGTTCCTTCTCCTCGAGACTTTCCTGCCGCGAGCGCCAACAGACGTAGTGTCTGTTTCGTTGTTCCTCCTCCTCGAGACTTTCCTGCCGCGAGGGCCATCAGACGTAGTGTCTGTTTCGTTGTTCCTCCTCCTCGAGACTTTTCTGCCGCGAGCGCCTCAAGCTGTAAGCTTTCCACACTCTCTTTTATACTATGCGCGACATGTACATCAGCAGCAAGCTGTAGTCGTCGTCCTTGTTGCAGCGTCCATAGTGCAGCAGCGATAATGAGCACTAGTTTTGCGCTTTTGTTGCATATTGCTTTCTTTCTGGGATGCAGGTGTTGCTCCTCTCTTTTCTCTATCTTCCCGTTTGCCATGTGCAGCGGCAGTAGTCCTCTTCTGCAAGTTGCCGAGAGTTTCCATTGAACATGCGTTCTTTGTCTGTTCTGCAGATTGATTGATCATCCTGCTTGACGCGCATCTTTGAAGCCAGGGTCTTCAGTTTTCAAGCACTATTTGCAGTACTTTTCTGTTGTTTCATTGCTGCATGGTGTTGTCTTTTGTGATCTGTTTCCGCTGAGAAAGGAGACCGAGAAAGAGGAGAGAGAGAGAGAGAGAGAGAGAGAGAGAGAGAGAGAGAGAGAGAGTCGAGGCGGGAATTGTTTCGTTTGTTCGGCGATGGTGACGCAGAGGAACGAGACATGTATACAGCTGAACGGAGTGGTGCGATCTGGCTTCTCGGAGAGAAGCAACACGATCTACATCAAAGGAACATGGTACCCGATGCATTTTCTTCTCCTCATCACCGACGGCATCGATGCTTGGAGGATCGATGCGACAGAAAACGTGGTGACATTGCGGGCGAGAAGCTTGCAACTCACGGAGAGCGAGTATGTAGATAAGGCGCATTCTTACCTCGGCCAACAACACGCGAGCTCGCTCTATTCTCTACATCGCACAAGCTCCGAGGCAGTGCAACTGATGTGCACTCCCACGGACAAGCAATACACTGTCGGATTCAACTTGGAACTGATCTTGAAGAAGGTACCAGCGGTGAGCATCACTTTTGACATGTTGCAATTTCTGATGCAAGCTCACAGAGATCTGTTGGAACAGTCGGAGTATAAGACACGAATGTTCGAGCGCACCAAAGCTGCTATGGAGAAAACCATCGTTGAGCTTCAGAAGGAGAAGCATGAGATGGAATCAGAGCTTCTACAGTTGAAGACAGGGGAGGAAAAGGACGAGGAGGAAGATGATGACGATGTTGGTGCCATGACTGTCATATCAGCAGCAGCAAAGAGGAAGAAAGCTGAGCATACTGTGGAGAAGAAAGGAGCTTCTGTAAGGAAAAAGCCGCTATGGAGTTTTTCTGTCCCATCACCACCATCCTTGTCTCCTCCTCCAGCAGCAACCTCCAAGCCGCTGCCACACCATTCCAATGGCAGCAAAGAGATTTCCAAGTCCGGGAGCAAAGCAAGACGAGGAATTATAACACCAACAAAGATCATCAGCAAGCAATCTGTGTCTGAAACCAAGTATGGCAACAACTGGGGAGCACAACCAGCGGAGTTCTCTGTTGTTGGAGCTGCTGCTGGTCATTCAGAGGAGCACCAGACTGCTGAAGAAGAAGATGATGATGATGATGATGATGATGATGAAGATGATGAAGGAGAAGAAGAAGAAGAAGACAAAGGAGACAAAGAAGAAGAGAAGAAGAAGACTGGCAGAGTAAGACACAAAAATATGGTCATTGGTCATGCAAATGTAGAGGGATCTCAATTTGCTGCAGGAGACTTAGCCTTTACAGAACAGCATTATCAGTTGATGAATGCACACAAGGGAAGAAGAGCAACTGGATCAACAAAGGAAGGCAGCAGATCAACAGCATCTCACAGTAAAGTAAAGAAAGGTGATGGCAGTAGATCTGCTGCAATGTCCATTTCAAAGAAGAAAGGAGGAGACAATGTTGTCTCTGCAGATCCAATGGAGGAGCAAGTGGTGAAAGGCATCAAGCTGTTGGTACCATTTACAATTTCTGAATCTACTGGTGGTCAGGATGGAGAGAAGAAGAAGAGGAGGAGCAGGAGTGATGAGAAAACACCAAATCCAAGCAAGAAAAGAGGCCGACCATCTGACCCTGGAAGCCAGCACAAACAATCTTCTGAGAAGAAGAAAGCAGGAAGTTTGCGATGGATCAGCAGCCAAGCAGAGAGTGCAGAAGCAAATTCACAATCACCAAATGCATCTCTTGTTCATGACACTGATGATGTGCATCAGCAACAGCCCTTTGGAGTGCTGGAAAATAACAACAGTCTTGCCATCATGCCAGTGAATCATGAACAGAAGAAGTTCAATGTCCTCAGTGCAGATATTCATGATTTTGACAGTGACCGTACAGAGAAGGTGATGGCATTGCATCAATTCTGGGCTCTCTATGATGACAAGGATGGAATGCCGCGGTTTTACGGACACATTACAAAGCTGAGACACTCTCCTTTTGAGGTCAATGTTGAGTGGCTGGAGCCTTATCATCCTGTAGTTCGACGGTCAGGTCTTGTGAAATCAGCAGCACTTTCTGCATCATGTGGAGAGTTTGTGCTTGCAACTGAATGTTCACAAACATTGGCTGCTTTCTCACATAGAGTGGAGATAGAGGAAGATGTTTCAAGAGGCACTTTTCGATTGTATCCGAAGAAGGGTGAGGTCTGGGCACTTTACAGAAATTGGTCAAAGCCCAAACCTGAGAAGGTGGCTGATGTAGCAGCAGATGAGGAAGAAGACAATGTGAAGTTTGAGTACGAATTAGTGGAAGTACACAGTGATTATTCAAAGGAGAAAGGTGTGAAAGTAGCACCAATATATAAAGTTTCAGGCTTCACTGCACTCTTCAAATCAGGAGGATATCGAGCAAGCATTGCAATTCCTGCCAAGGATGTACCATCCCGCTTCTCTCATCGAATTTTTACTTACCAGATTAGTGGAGATGAGATGCCAGGAGTGCCAAAGGATTCTCTGGAGCTTGATCCTGCTGCTACTCCTCTGGAATACCTTGAACAATCTCCAAATGGGTATGGTGATGGTGTTGACAATGCACCAGCTTTTGAAGTGGAGGCACTTCAGACAGTTTCTGAGTCTGGTTGAGTGGCAGCAGTGGTGATGTGCACCATATGGCTTTTAAATTTATCTCATCTGGAGCATTTTCTTTAGCTCTCTGGGGTGTTTGATTGAATGTCAACTATCCAACACCTGCTTCAACAAAAAACAGCAAGTAACAACATACTGACAACCAAGAAAATTCACATTTGAAATTTCCTTGAAGAGATGATTGAAATCTGCTGTTGATGGGCTTGTTGAATTGGGAGATGAGTGATTTTTAGGCCTCTTGTATGTCGGTAGAGAACAAAAAGGTGGGGTTGAGAATGCTTGGGTTACAACAAAACACAGAGGTTGTGACAGACAGAATGGCCCCCCCCATCCTTTCAAATCACAAGTGACACTGAAGTCCCTCCAGTGCTGCTGACTGACTTGTGCAAGAAAAGAAAACCCTTTTTGTGACATATTACTTGCTTGTTGAAAAGACTCATTTGATATGGATGGACTTGCACAAGTTCAAAACCGTATAGATGATTCTGGTTTGCCTGCCACTTGAGTTAATGGTGCATTGAAAGTTTTGAGACATACCTGTTGTGAAGCTCAACTCAGGGTGACTGTTGTGAAGCTTGGCATCACTGCTATTTATGATGAAGAAGATGATGAACTTCTGACACTTCCTGGTGAGCAACTCCCTCACAAGTTCAAACCAGAGTAGATGATTCTGGTTTTCCTGCCACTTGAGTTGATGGTGCATTGAAAGTTTTGAGACATAACTATTTTGGAGCTCAGCTCAGTGTGACTGTTGAGAATCTTGGCATAGCTATTGTGAAACTTGGCATCACTGCTATTCATGATGAAGAAGATGATGAACTTCAACTCACTCATATGGTTATGACTGGTACTCAAATTGTTGTGCAACCTTCAAAATTGTTTGTTATTGAGAGTTAGTTCTCTGCAAAATCTTAGACATAAAATCTTGCCCCCATGTGTGCTCTCTTTGTATTGCCATTAATCTTTATTTTGCCATCAAGGATTGTGGATGATTGCTGGTGTGTGTGGCTACATTGCAGAATTGGAAAAAAAAATCCTGCATGGGTACAAGTGCAACAAATGTGCTCTTTCTCTCCTGATATCAGAGATGTATTATACAAGAGTTTCCAACAAGATAATGAACTGCAATTGCCTCTTAGTGCTGCCCCTGTACTGTTGGCCCATGTACATTAAATCTCTTGCAAGGTCACCCATCCCAATACTATTCCAGTGGAAGATAGCTAACGTTACAGTTCTTATGGACTCCAAAAATTCGGTTATGAGAAAATATTTTAAAATTTAAGAAATTTAAAGTTCCAGAGAAATCATTCTAAAGTCAATAACTTTTGCTCCATTGGTCCAAAAATTGTAAAAAGGACAACTGTGCACACTACCTTGTCAAGGGCTCTCCAGTGGTACCAAAAGCATACCAGGGAGCCAATGATTTTGTAGGTTTACTGCATGTTCACATCCAATTAGAAAAACAAAACAAACAAACACCTATCTTAAAATATAGATGTATTCTGTGTATCAGAGTGTGTCTTTATTCAAGAGATTATTCCACCAGGAACCCAACATAGTCCATCACTGTGGATTCTGGATGTCCTTGCAGTGTAATAACACAGGTGTTTTTTTGTACAAGGTGGAAACCAATTAGCTTGAATTTGGTGCGGGATCTTCTTCCTGCAATATTTCTGGCAAAACACGGGCCCTGCTACAAATTGGTTTGTATTTTAACTTTTTCATCTTGCAGCAGCTACAAGTCTTTTGTTTTGTGATGAAATTTCACCACTAGGCAACAAAAAACCAGGGCTGCAAAGGAATTTTTAGGGAAAAGAAATTACCCAATGTCAGCATATCTTGAGGGAAAAGGGGTTTGAAATCACTGTATTCAGACCATAGATCATGCACCTTTGCCAGAATATTCTGCAGCAGGATTTCAAATATATATATTCTTTCCTATGACATGAACCCAAATTTTGGCTAACTCCTCTTGTGGATCATCACTAGTCTGCCTACGTCAGAAAATCGACAAAAACAACCCTGCTCCGAGTTTGGATTCTAAGAGAAGTTAGTTTAGGTTCCATGAGAAAGTAAGTATGGAGAAACTGGATCCCACAAGAAGATATTATCAAGATACCATTCTCAATGTACATCATGGTCCATGCATTCAAAGTAGAGCCTGACCCCACAACAAAGCACATACAATTTGCACCATCTCAATATCTACTGGATTTATCTCTCGTGCTGCATGCAAATTGTGATTCCAGAAGCTTCTTGTCAGGTTTAATGAAACGACAGAAAATGTAAAAACAGTTTTTTGTCAAACATCAACCAGATATGCACACTTCCGTGAAGCAGACAAATTGCAGCTCTGATAAAATTTCTGCATCAGTTTTTCCCTGCATCTAGGAACCTGTGCTCATCAGAGATCTCTGCCTGTGGAACTTGTCTTTCAAGCCTTGATGTCAACAAAGTGATAGAAAAGCACACGTGCACCCATGTGCATGGCATGTGCACACACATGCAATCAGTCAAACATATTCACTTGTTCAGCTGCTATGTGACAAGGCATACCACAAAAGACAAGCAAGCACTCTTTCTTTATCAATCAGGAGTGATTGACCAGTTCTTCACCCTATATGAAGTTGAATAGGGATACTGCTGCCTCTTGGTAGGGGCCAATTTCCAACCACTGAAACAGGAGCAATACAAGTGGTCGGCCTCCAACCAGTGTAACAGGAGCAATGCAAATGGTCAGTTTCCAACCACTAACAGGAGCAACATGTCTACACAAATGACCCTTTCCCTAAGGCACCCGCATTGATTTGGGGTCACCAATAAACCCAATTACCTTTCCAGTGGGTACCTTTCTATCCCCATATTGCAGGAAGCCAAGCTCTAATGAACCATACACTATGCCTAGAAGCTCTTTCACAAGAGCTGTGAAGAAGATTCCACATTACAATTCCTCCCATACCATTGATAAAACAAATTTCGGATGCTTTTCCATACCTGGCAAATATTTGGCCTCCTGAAATGGGAAGATGCCTAAATGGGCAGGCAAATCTAATTTGGACAGACAAAATCAACAAAGGGATGGTAAAAAACAAGGGTGCATTACCTCTTAGGTGATCCAAATTCAACCTTGTCTACATTCAAACAAACATTATCACAAACACAAAAACAAAATATTGGAAGAAATGTACCATCCACACTTCTCTACAACTGGTTTGAAAAGTTTGTGTAGGTAATAGCTTTCAAGCATCAATAATTGTTCAATAATTGCAGGCAAAATGCAGCTGAAATGAATCTCAATGGTCCCTCCTGGTGTAGAAAAGAGACAACTAAAAATCAATCTTCACATTGTCGCACAATGTGTTGACAATGGAGTAAAAAAAGCATTGACAAGAGCACCTCAAGCTGTTGTTTTGACATTACACCCCAAGTTCGAACAGATCGAAAGGAAAACAGTTGTTCAGAACTTCTAACATCTGCATCACCTTCTAACAAGACTAGCTAAACAAACTAGCTTTCACACACAGAAGTCAATCTTTCCAGCAATTCACAAAACCCCTGCTACTGCCACTAAAGGATTCATGAAAAATATCTCCCCAACATATATAGGTCCTGAAAGAACCTGAGAATTTTGAAGGAACAACACAGTAGTACAACCATAGGCACCATGTCTATTGCATACACTCTAGGAAACCAAATCAAGTCACATTCATACATGGCAATTCACGAACTATCACAAACCCACTGATTGCTGGAACTCCTCAATATGAGTAACATATTGTTAACACATTAACACTTGACTTCCTTCAAGGCATCAGCAAAGTAAAGGAATGTGGGATCCGATTTCCCATCCTTGTAATAAGCAAAGACAGTTGACGAATCATCCTTCATGCTCTCACCCACAAAACTGCACACAACACACAGAACTCAGGACAACAAGCTACCATTGCAAGAATAATATCTGTTGGCACATATCTACACTCACAACATTACCCTGATCTAACTTCAGAGATTGATTGCCAAAAAGAAAAGAGCATAGGGCCTCAGACGCTCATTAAAAAATGTTTTAGCTTCAAGGTGCCTGACATATCTATGAGATAGCAGACAAAACTTGACAATATCACTTTGAAGGTACCCATTAAGTCAGTTCCAGAAAAACCAAAACCACAACAATGAGAAAGACTGTGTTCATCACCTTTTGAGTGTCACTCACAAAGTATCAGACCACAACCTTTCCAATCAATAACAGTAACTAGACCCCCATAACTCCCACTGACTTCATCAGCTCCCACTGGTGGGTGCAGACATGGACACATGGATCTGCCCAGAATTCTGGGCATAAAATCCTGCGAATCCTGTTCGCTGAGTTTATGTTGCAGTTCTCAAAGTAATGGGAAGAATCAATCACCTTGGCTAGCACTCAAGAGACATAACTTGAAGGTGCAAAATATGCTTGCAGCTTCATATTGTAGGCAGAGTACAAAAACAACAGGGTCCTCTTCCCAAACAAGACAAGCTGAACAGACAAGACAGATAACCTCTCCCTGACCTCCTGTCATACATTCCACATACATAACCTAGCACATGGTCTATGAGAAACCCACTGATTGAAGAACAATGCATAACTCCAGACTTACAATTGGAAGTCACCCAACTTGGAGAGCAAGAACTTGACTGCTCCTTCAACATCCTTCTTAAAGGTTGCCTGGCGCTCCTCAGGCACAAGTGGGGTCAGAATCTTCAAATACTTCTTGATGTATGCCATGAAACCCTTCTTGTCATATGGAGGTTGCTCCTGAGAAACGAAAATCATCAGTATTGCTAGTCACACACTCACATTCGGAGAGGAACTAGGACTATTCCTAAACAAGACAACAAGGGATAGCAGCAATGGACAAAGAGGAAATTAGACCTGCAGTCTGAAAGTGTCAACAATGTCAACAACTTTGGCTGCTTGGTCATCGGCTCCCTCTTCTTCTCCACCTTCAGCTGAAGGATTGGCTCCAATCAGACTATCCACATCAAGAGCACCCTTCACAACCCACTGCATTCTCCCAAACCACCACATAAATCACATCAGCAGTTGACAATGAATGGTAACAACATTAGAACACTGAAATTCAACAAGAGAGCTACATGGACAGACACCCATTGTTTTTCCCATTTCATTACTTGACCTAGATCTGGCTATATACAAGCATCAAGCAAGACATGCACTGTAAAATGTTATAGAAATGCTGCAAGACAACCAGACCTCACAGCAAAAACAGGGCAAAGGGGATCCACACTTGAAATCTAATGAAAGAAAGGACCACAAGGACTGATCCAAGCTGCATCAGACTGCATAGCTTTCTGTTTCAGCAAAGGGTGGCACAGCAATATCACAATATTATGGCAGAAGCAGAAAAAGGGAAAAAAGCTCACACCTTGCCCTCAACCTCCCAAATGACACCATTGTAGATCTCCTCATAAGTAAAAGAGTCTGACAGCAACTCATCTCCTGCAAAAAACAGAAGGGAAAAGCAAGTTAGATATGTCTGAGAACCAGCATCAGGAGATGATTAGGTACATAGAATACCTACCTTTCACAGAAAGCCAAACTTGAATTTGCTGGACCGTTTGTTTTCAGAAGGCAAAGATGAAGGCGACACATTCAAGCTATATATTATCTGACATGTAGTAGCATAACAACACTATGCAAAGAGCATTCACCTACTCTATAAACAGAATTCTGTCCAGGAGCCAGACCTTTCTCTCTGCTGAAAACCCTCCAGCATCAACTATGAGGCCCACTTGTACAGAGACTCACAGATGCAAAGTCATTCAAATTCCACATGAATCAAAAGGCCAAGATAGAGCACAAAACACAGTCCCTACAAAGTGCTCTCTGGCCTGCTTTCTAATTCATCCGCAGAGATATCGTGTCTAGGCTTCCGAAAAAGTTGAGAAATCAGTCTGTTTCTCACATAGTTGTTACTCAGCATTGAAGAAAAGACATAAAAGAGCAGTTGCTCTAAGATTTCTTCAAACCGAATGCAAAAACTTAGAAACACAAGTTCCCCCGCTCCATCGCACGGTCTAGACTCTAGACAACAAATTCAAAACAAAGCAAAGCGGAGGCACGTGCGACGCCGGAGAGAAAACAAACCAATCTCCCCCTGTTCACGAACAATCTTCCTTTACAACTCCGCTAAGAGATTCGAGGAAAATAGGAAATAAGATCGCAGAAACAAAAACCCCTCCACTACAACACTCCATTCCCCGCGGACAGAACCGATCCGCAAACCACACCTGATCGGTTTTTGCACAACAATCCCGCGAAAGGAAAAACAAAAAACGCAAGACTACGAAAAAGCAGGACGCTGCTAACTTGCAGGCTTCACACAGCAACGAACAAGCAATGCAGAAGATGTGTGTGTGTGTGTGTGTGTGTGTGTGTGTGGGTGAGAGAGAGAGAGAGAGAGGAAAAACCCTGGACGAAATCGCCAGAAATTTGCCCCTAAACATCCTCTCGCAACACGTACCTGAGACTTTGTCCTGATACACGAGCATCTTGAACTGCGTCCTTATGCCCCGAAGAGAGGGAGAGAGCCGAGATCGAAGACGCGAGAAGGAGCGCGAGCAGATTTCTCGCAGAGAAGTGCGCACGAAAGAGAGCTTGCGAGAGTAGCGTTGTGCGCTCTTTGGAGACGACGATGGCCCGGGTCGGGCTAGCACGGGTGCTTCACCCGTTTTCCCATAGGAACCACAATATGCCGAACTCGGTCACCGGGTGTCGCAATATGCCCACCGGATGCCGTAACAGGGCCGCCGGGTGCATTACCCGTGGTTGGCTGGGCGGCAGGCGCCGCTCTGGGTTCAGGGAACGGACTAGGTTAGGTAGGTCTATGAGCGAACAGTTAAGCTGTGAGAGAGAGTGCGTTCACTCTCCCATCACTTTCAGCCCGAGAGGTTCAAACGGTCTAGGTAGCCCTTCACCTACTGCCTTATAGTCATTTAAGGGCCTTGGGTTTGAAAGAGGGGGGGCCACAAATTCATTTTAAAATTTTATATTTGATAGCTAATAAATTTGTGCCCATAATAATTTGGATTGTCAATATTTAATATTATGGTTTTAGAAATAAATTTACTTTCCATTACTTGCAAAGTTTCAATGATAAAAGATGTTTTTGACAAATTTGAATTGATGAAACAATGATGTTAAACCAAAACTCTTCTTACATGTTTAAAACACAAGTAAGAATATTTTATTTTATTCTATAAATATTTCTTTCTTAGTATAATATATATTATCAAATGTGAACCAAAAATTTCCCTTTTCAAAATAGAATAAAGTGTGCACATTTTTTTTAAAACATTTTCAGGAAATCTATTAACAAGTCCGCTCAAAAATTGTAACTCCTATACAAATAGTATTGTGCAACTAGTAACCCAATGGCCAATAGTTCACCACTATTGAATTACTAGTGTTCAACTAGGTCAATATGACTTAGATTGTGCAACAACTTATTAATATATTAACTTAATTTCACTACCAATAATTCATATTAATATGTAATATTGTTTTATAAAAACATATTGTGTATATTCAGATATTAAAAGTTCATTTTAGGTGCAGTACAATGTATGAACATGATTATATTTTTTATTTTTTATGTTTTCTACCAAAATTAATATTTTAGTTTTAAATTTTTAGTAATGCGTTATTTGTCAATAATTTGTTGTTTAATATGTAATTTACTTAAATATTCTGAACTAATTACTTATTAAACATAGTAACTAACTATTAATATTAATTATAAATAAATAGTAGATTGATTGAAATAATGTGTTAAATGTTAGTTAATTTAAATAAAGTTTCATTAAAAAATTAAAATTTCAATGATAATTGAATAATTAATTCCGAAATTTTGAAATGTCTAAAATTAACAAATGGCCATTTGGAGATTGAAAATTTAGAGAGAAACTTTGATTTGGGACCATCATATGATGCAATAATAAATGTTAAATTTAATGTTTTGTGTCACTATATGATTTAACAAAGAGAGATTTCCAATGTTTTGTTCAGAAAAGTTCTTGAACCGTCGTAATGACCAAATTTGAAAAGTCCAAAATCAACAATTTAGTTTAGAAGTTTTAATTAAATACATAATATTACATTTAAAGTTGAATAAATTATTTCAAAAGTAATTACTAGACATTGATAATGCATGAATCATCATGATATTATAGATTGGCCATGAAATCAAAAATATCCACTTGCATTAAATCTAGTTCAATATATTATTTTCACATCTAAAAATAATAATATTTTTAGCACCCATGATGTCCTTTTGGGCGGCCCTTGTTGATTGAAAAGCAATTTTTTCGATCATTTTCAACATTCCCCAACGTCTTTCCTACCATACAATGTTTTCCCAACAACCCTTGGTTCAACAAATATATAATTAAATTTTTTCAACCCTCGTGTTTTTTTGACACGAGCCTTGTTATTAAGGCTTGTCATCTTCAATCTTGTCAACATTCCCATTTTTTATTTTATTTTTCCTTCATTTTTGTCATCCTTGGTGTTGTTTAATATGTGTGTTTTTGTTATTGACAATCTTGAACCAAAACATTGCCCTAATTTGAATTTCAAGTAAGGATGTTTGGATTCAGGAACATTTGTTAGGTTGGGATGGCATTTGACATAACAACAATCATAATGGTTTAAAGGTTCAAAAAAGTATTGGAAAGATAAATCGAGTCTTCAATAAATTTTTTAAAATAGACAAAAATTAAAAGGGGAAATGCATTCTATTGATTTGAAAAAAGAAAATAATTATAAAAAGAAATTTAAAGGGGGCTAATCCTCCCACCCTGCTGATTTGCTTCTCCCACCCTCCCCCCCCCCCTTATCTCGTCTCCTCCCTTTAATTCTCACCACCTCCGTCTCCGCCTTTCTGATTCCCCCCCATTCCTTGTACCGCAACGCCATGAACGCCCCTCCCGAAGCCACTTACGACGATGTCAATGCCTTGAAGGCTACGTGCAGACAGCATGCCGCCGCTCATCTCTATAGCGTCACCACCAAGCGGTCCGATTACAAGATGGGCGTCCTATTGCTGCACTGCGGCAAGTCTGGTACACGCGATGATCGCCATGGCCTAACAGAGGAAACACGATAGCGCCCTTCGAGCTCGGTCCTAACCAGCTGCCCCTTTCTTCTACAAGGTCGTCATAATCGAGTCGGGAGTTGGACGTTGCGTGTGAAATGCGGAGAGCACAACCACCCGCCGCTGACTCGTGAGGCTGCGCATCCGTCTCACCGCAAGATGACCAACAACGTAAAAGAACGCGTTCGCACTTTGTTCGTCGCTGGTGTTGCACCTGCTCAAATCCTGACATTGATACGTTCGGAACCCTCGGGCGAACACATCATCGCGCACGACATATACAACTTGAAGAGGCAGCACAGAATCGAGCAGCTTGATGGCCGGACGCCAATGGAGGCTTTGCTCTCGTCCTTGATCAAACTGGATGTACCCAACACCCATTGTGTTGATGCTAGCGGGCGCCTAACACGACTCGCCTTCACAAGCACCAAGGCTATACAACTTACTTGTCGCTTTGGAACGGTCCTGACCATGGACTGCACCTACAAAACGAACAGGTTCAAGATGCCCCTACTTCACATTGTTAGCTTTGCTTGCATTGGGGCAACCTTCACATCGGCCATTGTGTTTCTCAATGCAGAAACGATTAAAGACTATGAGTGGGCACTAAACACCTACAAAGGCTTTATGGGCAACTACCTGCCACTTGCCATTGTCACCGATCGCGAGTTGGCACTAATGCGAACGACCGAGATTGCTTTTCCCGTCGCCCACAAGATGCTCTCCCGATGGCATATCTGCAAGAACGTGATGGCGAAGCACTGGACAGGCTTCACTGAGGAGGACCGGCAGACGTTCATGACATTGTTCTCGGGGGTGATGCGAGCGAGCACGGAGGACGAGCTGCAGGAGAAGCTAGTGCAGATTCAAACGGAGTGGGTGGGTACCCAGCCGCGTGCTGGGCAGTATGTGCTTTCCTAGATGCAGTACAAGACATACTTTGTTGGCGCATATGTTGACAAAGTGTCGCATTTCAAGTCGTCATCCTCATCACGTGTGGAAGGCGCACACTCAGCGTTGAAGCAGCGCCTGTAGGTGAGCACTGGTGACGTGATGACTATGGTCGAACGTGTACTGCAATTTCTCATCGATCAGTATCAAGAGATTGATACTGCCATCTCACAGCAAAAGGAGCGGCGCAATCCTGTTCACTCAGACATGTTCTATGACCAAGTGTGTAGAGCTTCCTACTTCCATTTGATCAAGTCTTATGTTGTGGACTAGGTTGGGGGTCAGAGAGGTCAGGTGGAGAAGTTCCTTTTCTGAGTCCAATTCCGTTGGACTCCTCCCTTGACC
>Ga0116228_10002441_pt1 | contig 16098 bp, 7 predicted proteins | sample S1TSphfallax_2_FD_89694 | JGI IMG/M metagenome (GOLD analysis project Ga0116228, IMG submission 89694) | Host-associated microbial communities from peat moss isolated from Minnesota, USA - S1T2_Fc - Sphagnum fallax MG | ecosystem: Host-associated > Plants > Peat moss > Unclassified | place: USA...
GTTTGTCACAAATCTCATCCATTTAAAATGGATGAGATCGACTATTGCTGTCTCATGCCCTGGTCGGTGCGCGCAACGCGATAGGCTGTTTTTCAGTTTCCCTCTTCTCCCCCTTTTTCCAACACCCGCTGCTTTCTTCCTTTCTTGCTTGCTTGCTTGCTTTGCTTTGCTTGCTTCCTTTTTCCTCTCGCGTCTTTTTCTTTTCTGTCGTTGCTTCCCCCATTGCTTGCTGTCAGAATTCCAGCGGCGGGATTGTTTGTTTGTTTGTTTACCACTCACTCCGTCCATCGTCTGTTGTTGTTTGCCATCGTTGGTTGTGTGTGTCTGTCGTAGCGGATGGTGGTAGCGGTGGAAAAGAAAGAGAGGCAGAATGAACATGAGACAAGTACGAGGTGAAAAAGATTGCAGTATTGCTTTTTCGGTTGGCTTAGAAAGCAGTAGCAGCTGAGAAAGAGAGAGAGAGCGAAACCTTTTGGAGTGGTTGGTTGGTGCATGGACCAGGAAGCAATAGACGGATGCGAAAGTGTGGACGAAATTTCTAGCCGATGCAGGTAACTGCTGAAGGTCGAGAGGTTGATGGGTTGTTTTTATCTTTTCTTGTTGAGGATTTGTTGTGGAGAGTAGTGAAAGGGTTGTCCTGTATTGGGTTGTTTTTACTTTAGTAGTATAAAGCGCACGGAGAGAGAAGACTTGAGTTTGGATAGAGAAGAGGTACATGAGAGAGCTTCGTAGCGTCTCAAGAAGCCGCGCCTTGAAAACGTAAGGGAGTTTCTGACTGAGGGTTTATGAAGCAAGAATGATAAAAGAAGGGAAGAAATGCAACAGACGTTGTCTCAGCAGCAACTGAAATGCTATGGACGGCGGAACCGTAGTAAGCCGAAGGTGGGTGCTGGCGGTGGCGGCAATCAGCATGTTTATCCAGGCAGTGTTGAGGAAGTAGGAAGACCTGCTGCTGCACAGGTTGAGAAAGAAGAAACTGATTCTGCTTCGCTAGCCAAGCTCCCGGAGGAGGTCAAGCTCTCGGGTCAGCTGAGCACTCCAGAGGCAGGGTGGGGAAGGTCGAGAAAATCCACGGCAGCGACTGAAGAGGAGGTGACACCAAAGAGCGATGTGGTCAAGAAACAGATGCCAACAACACGAAGGAATTCAGCAATCAAATCTCTGGCTGGTCATGGCAGGGAGGCCACCGGAGTGGAGCCACCAGGAAAAGAAGTCTCAATCTCACCGGGTGTATTTTCAAACACCCCTGAGAAGGAAGGGAGTGAGGAGCTGGTGAGCGTCAGCATCAAATGCATTTCCAGCAATGGCAGCCTGGAGCAACGTGGAAAGAAAAAAAGGGTGGTGGCGGGGGGCCTAGGCTCTGCAGGGACACGAAAGACTCGTGCTCAGATTGCAAGGGATGAAGCTCAGCATATGGCTGCTGGAGAGCAGCCAGGCCTTGAGAACAATGGTGTGGCTATTACAAGCACCACAATTGCAGCAGCAAGGCACATCCAAGAAACACTGGAGAGGTGTAAGAGAGAAGATCAGATTCTCACAAAGGTTGATGAGATTTGGAGCAAACGAGAGGTACTCTCCTCTGCCTACTGTTTCCTACCTTGTAGGTTTCTGTCAGCATTCTAGTTGCCTACTTTTTGAGACAGAGAACATGGCAATGAGATGTACTGTTCTGTTCCTTCCCTTGATCCAGAACAGTGGCTTAAGGCTCTTGGGGATATCTTTCTGCTTGGAGAAGAAAGGACCCCATAGCCTTTGCTGGATTAGGGTTTATTTGTAGATTCACATATATGTTCATATTCTTCCAAACTTAATAGAATGGTGAAGTGCAATTGCACTGTAACGGGATGTCAGAGAAGGTTGTCATGCAAGCTGTGATCGTCTAGAATTTCTGTCTTAAGGGGAAAATGTTGGAGGAGCTGTGATACCTATGGAGGTTTTATACTCCATGGTTTCACCATAGCCTCTGACCATGCATCTCTTCTTCCTGCCACCTTCAACACCTCTGCCACCTTATCTTATTGGTTGACACAAATTCACCCCCTTTATCTTGTCACATTTACTGCAGTTGAATTCATGGAAAATCCACTTTTTTCTCCTATATACATCAGGAGTTGATTTCTTGAACCAGATGATGAGATTGGGGCCGTAGGCAGAGATGACCTCTGGATTTGCTTATTCTCTGCTCTGTCTCCTGCTTCCTTATCTCCATGCCTCTGTCACCTGCATGTACTTGATTGACTCCACTTGCTCCTGAATTTTGTGTCCTCATTCAGGGTTAAAAGTTATAGCATGTCTGATACTGTTGTACATATTTGGAGTGTTTGTAAGCGTTCTTTTCCCTTTGCCTCACACTTCATGCAACAGAGAATACTCTTCCGGTGTCACTCATGGAAGAGGTACAGTTTTTTGTGATTAGGGCTTCTTTGTAAATTCCTGGATGGTGGAAGATTTTGCAATTTGCCTTGTCTGGAGGGCTATGAGAGAAAGTCTCTTTGATGTGTTGTAAAGTATTTATGTGACTCTGATCACTCTTCTGGCCTAAGGCAAAAAGGTTGAAGGAGCCATCATGCCACAGAGTGATGAAATTGTGGATCTCAGCATGATAAGCAATAAAATTTGTGCCTGGATACTGGTTTTTACATTCTGACAATTGAAATCCTTTCAATTTTTTTCCCCCAGTTCATTGAGGCGAATAAAGACAAGAAGGTGCAACCAAAGAGCAGGGAGCCAGTCCGAAGTAAGTCCCATTGGGACTTTGTTCTAGAGGAAATGGCATGGCTGGCTAAGGTAAGCAATTTTACACAGAACCAAGAAACATAGTGCACCAAAGTCTGAATCCAACTTTTAAAAGCTGGTTAATTTTATGGCTAACAATTTGCAGTGTTTCATAAAGGTATTGCAGTCAATTGGCATAAGAGGACACAGATTTATTTTGTGTTTCTTGACCTCAAAATGCATACTTCTTTTAGTCATTTCATGGATTGTTGTGAGTAGTTTCTTTTCTGTAGAAGGCTTCACTTGCATGTCATTACAAGAATATTAAAGTTGAATTTCATGATGAAATGAGGTCACTTGAATGCAATCTGGTGCCATGTATTTCATGATGGCAGGATTTTGAGAGAGAGAGAAAGTGGAAGGTAGCTCAAGCCAAGAAAGTTGTGATACGTGTTAGCCGAAGCAAACTGGATGTGGAAGCAAGAGAGATTCGGCGTCAAAAGGTGAGATTCTTAAGCTTTATTGATTCTTGGAACAAGGAAGCCCTCTGTCTGGGGACATCTTTGAGTCTTCTTGCCATATGTATGTAAGCTAGAGGTTGCTAATATGCTAGGTACATGAAATATTACCAACATGTAATTAGTGACGTCAAATCCACTTAGAAAACTGCATGTTCTGAGGGATGAAAAGGGTTCAAGTTACATCAGTGTTCCTTAAGTCTAATCCTTGAGCATTCTTAGTAAATAGAAATCCATTTGCAGTGTTTGAAACCGAGACACATTTCTTGTTTCAACTCTATGATACAGGAAGAGGAGCAACGCATGCGAAGAGTGGCAAGCGGTTTTGCTAAAGAGGTCAAGAAGTTTTGGATGAAGGTTGACAAACTGGTAAAATTGACCTGCCACACTTACCCGTTGACTCACAACAATTAGGATTGCATTAATTAGCCTGGATAGAACGATTTCTATCTGAGTTTGGTAGTTAGCTTATCTTTTGCATCATTGGATAAAATCTAGGTGAGGGTCTTACTGGGCATTGCAGGTTAAATGAATGTGTCATCTTTATGTTCAAAATGTGTTCCTTCAAGCACTTCTGTGCAAAACTGCCATATCTTGACATTGGCATCTTTATGATCAGGTGACATATAAGCAGCAGTTGCAGATTGAGGAGAGGAAGAAAAAAGCCCTTGACAAGCATCTGGACTTCTTGCTGGGACAGACAGAAAGGTGAGCACATTCCTTGTACTCTTGGAGTTTTGAACAGCTGGCAATACAGATTGTATGAACATTCTTGCTTTCCTTCCTTTTGTGGTGTATAGTCATGGACAATTACTTGGGGTACTGATATTCAGTAATGGGAGTTATAAGTTATTCACAAAGAAATTCTTGGGCAACTGTGGCTGTCCTCCTGTGTTGATTTTGACAATCTCTGATAATGATTGATTGGGACTGCTTGGGCAGGTACTCAACTATGTTGGCAGAGAATCTAACTGACCCTTTAGTGGTCTATGAGCATCAGTCAATCCAGCTCCTGCCTCTAGTTCCTCTTGATGACAGCATTGCTGAAGAGCTGTTAGATTCTCAGCGAGATTTGGTTTTGAAAGAATTGGAGGTCAGTGGTGAAGGAAACAACAGGGATAGGAGTATTAACTTGGATTTGGGAAGTGTGGATCAAGATTTCGTGGTCAATGATGAGGAAGAGCAGGTGCAACCTTTGATCTTATTGCTTCTTCTTGTTTGATACTGCCAGTCACAGACCAGGCTTCCCTATTGCTTAATCTCAACCAGGGAAGGCTTTTGCATGTGTACAAAGGCAATATCTTGGCTCTTCTCCAGGTTTTTTGAGCCTAGCTTCTGGGTTTGTGGCATTGTGGCATCTGCTGCATTGCCCATCAGCCTGGTGTATTTAGTTGTCTAATTGACAGCCTTTCTTGAATATCAGGAGGATGATGAAGCCACCCTAGAGGCAGATGAAGCTTTGATAACTGAATCTGAGAGGAGAGAGGAGCTTAATGCATTGCAACAAGAGAGTGAACTGCCACTGGATCAGCTCCTGAAGAATTACAAGATGGGGGAAGGTAATGAAATGCTCTTGTTTGTCCAACTGGCTATGTTCAGGTTGTTTGAACAATAGTATTTGGAAGTCTGGTAGAGTGTGTAGTCTAGTAGCATTGTGTTTGTCTGGGCCTTTCTGAATTCTTCTCATCATGCATTTTCAGTGCAATTTTTTCTTGTAATAGAGGAATGTGAATTTTCACTGCTGTTCTATGGAGAAACTGGGGACTAATGTGTGGAAAGTTATTGTACTATGCAGATAGCGAGGAGGAAGATCAGGAATTGAGTGAGGGGGAAACAGATGAAGAGCAGGAGGATAGTGAAGAGGATGAGGAGGAAGCTGATAAAGAGATGAATTTTGATGACAAAGAGGGGTTGCCAAAGACAGTAAAAGCTATCATTCTTGAGCAGTCACAGCATGGTACAGTACATGATGGGACTTCACGGGATGAAGCTGACGAGCTGACCAGATCTTCCTGGGATACAAAGGACGGAGCCAAGCCGATGTCAGAGATGGAGGATTCCAAAAACCTTGTTGGCAGTGTCAGATCTGCAGAATGTGGCCTGGTTGCTGATGAACAAACAAAGGCTGGTGAGAAGGCCTTGGTTATGATGGTGCAGGGACTGAAAGAGTCTCAATCTGTGCAGCAAAATGACCTTGGAATGCCCCACACAGACCAAACAATCACTGGTCATTTTCTGGAAACAAATCAGTATAAGGCAGGTGGCAAGCTTGCAACTCTTGTGGTTGATTTGGGGGTTGACACCAGGGAAGATGTTAGCTCATCCTTGAGTCAGAGGAGATCACAGAGATCAATATGTTGTTTGACTACTGTGCCAGTAGAGCAGGGCGTGGTGAGAGATATGCAGGTATGGATTTATGCATTTTGTGTTTCTTTCAGGCATATGTAGGTTTGGTCAGTGAAAATTAAACTTTGCTGGGGTAGCAGCAATTTCTGTGTTCAACTTGTGTTTATGAAAGTCTAATTTCAGGGTTCTTTGAACAGTCTGCTGTTCAAACATTATTTCCTCGATAGCTGGTGCAGGTTTGCCTGACATTTTATACTTACCATGTTCTGTGCTGGCTTCAGGTTTAGCTCTGGGATACAGAAAGCTCCTATCTACTTATAACTCCTCCCTTTTTAGTGGAAAAAATTGTAGGGTACTCAAAAGCTGTTCAAAACCAATACAACTGTAGCTGGTGAGGGTGTTAGAGATGAAGAGTGTCTTAGTAAGTAGTCAACTTGTCTCTTGCAGGCAGTCTGATTGAGATGAAGCCTCTTTACAAGCGTGGTGTCACCCATCACACAGAAACTGCCTCCTTCTTGCACGCAGTTTGATTGAGGTCAGGCATGTCTTCTGCAGGATGATGAGGACTACTTCCCTGCAGCTATGGCAAATGGGCATGAAGAGGTAAACTCCTGAAGCTGCAGCAACAACTAGCACCTTTCTCCTCCATGAGTTACAAAGCAAGCAACTTACGTCTGGTATTCTGGTTTGAGTGGCATTTTGTTGTTTGCTGCTTTCAGAGATTGAACTTGTAACCGGCACCTAGATAATTACTTCCTTTGTGAATTGTACTCTCCATTGGGTTGAATGCACGGTGGCATTGCCCATTTGTACACAGTAGGCATCTGCAGCTGATTGTTTGCTGTCCTTAGCTAAATGGTCACAGGGATAACTGGTATAATCCTTGAAGAATGTAGAATTCAAATTGACAGTCTGTTTGTCAGGATGATGATGAAGGAACTCTCGAGGAAGAGGAACAACTGGCCAAGGAGGATGATGCTAGTTCTGCAAATGAGGTCAAATTTGTTGATTTTTCAGGGTCTGTTTCGCTCTGAATGAGGATGTTCTGGATCAACATAACTGTTTTCAACTTCCAATTTCCAATTGGTTCTCTTCTAACTTGCTTCTGCTGGCGTGTAGATTGATTATCTACAGCGTGAAAGTGAGATGACTTTGGAAGAGCTTTTGGCCAAGTATAAGTCTGTGAGTAATTCCTCACAACCTACTTCCTGTTCTTAGAGCATTACAACATCATTGATCAGCAAAAGCTTCTTGTTGGGAATTAGAGCTGGAACAGGGCACATTGTGTTAGTTGTGTGGGAGATTGTATTTCATCAGGTTTTGCAAAGTGTTCTTGAAACTAGTGGAACTTTTATGCTAAGTTGGTTCACTTTCACGTGCTTTTGTTGATTTATTTGCTTGATATGCCCAGTTGGCCAATGAGAACAATGAAGACACAGGAGATCCACCTGAAGACCTGGGTGACATTCTTGAGGATCGACAGGACCGGACAAGTGAAGCTGGTACAAGTGGATCCAGTGATGAAGAAGAGGAGGATGACCATGACAGTGCACAATGTATTGCAGAAACCAAAGCAAGGATGGGCCAGCCAAGCACAAGTGGTAGGGACCACCCTCCAGCAGTCTCACCTAGGAGTCCAAGTCGAACAAACAACAAGCATGTGGTTGAGTCATTGGAGTTGAAGCAGAAAGCTATGGAAAACCAGTGGCCCCAAAAGACTTCTGATGGATATCGGAAGGTGAGCAGCTTAGTATTAATGTCAGATCTATGCAAATCCTGGCAGTTTGAAATTTTGGGAGGAATGCTCCAACCACTACATCTATGTAGGCTCCTCTCTGCCTTAGGCTTAGATGCTTGCTTGTACAGGCACAAGCTAAAGTGAAATGAAGTTTACCCTCACAAGCTTGTTGCAGCTTGAATGAGGATTCTATCAACTTTTGTGATTGGCTATGTGAACTAGTCAACATGGTCACCGAGTTGTCACATTGCTTCCAGAAATGTGACAGAAACTCAGGATGAAGATTTTGTATTATGGTTCACCCAAAATTTGGGGCTCATTATAGACTTACCAACACTCACCATTGGTATTTGATAAAGTCAGTGTGTAGTCATTCCTACTTGTCAATGCGATTTGTTCATTTTACAACAGTTCATTTTAAGAGCAACTCTCATAAGGTTATGACTGCTCAGTGTCATGTTACCTTCAAAGTGTTGTTGTGATGATTTCTGTGCAATCTCGTAGCTGTGGACTCTGAACTTTAGCAGCTTGTGGGGGGTCCCAGCCATCCTGGTCCTGCAACCAAATAGAGCTTACCTCCAGATTGATACAGTGCAGTACCTATGGCTCATGAGAATGACTCTTCATTATGGGCACTCTGGCTAGTGTCAACATTCCCCCTCCCCCATCACCTCTACTGGGCTTGATTTTGTGTACAGTGTAGGTCTCTGAGGTCAAAACCATGAATGTGAGCTCACATTCATGGTTTTGACCTCAGAGACCTACACTGTACACAAAATCAAGCCCAGTAGAGGTGATGGGGGAGGGGGAATGTTGACACTAGCCAGAGTGCCCATAATGAAGAGTCATTCTCATGAGCCATAGGTACTGCACTGTATCAATCTGGAGGTAAGCTCTATTTGGTTGCAGGACCAGGATGGCTGGGACCCCCCACAAGCTGCTAAAGTTCAGAGTCCACAGCTACGAGATTGCACAGAAATCATCACAACAACACTTTGAAGGTAACATGACACTGAGCAGTCATAACCTTATGAGAGTTGCTCTTAAAATGAACTGTTGTAAAATGAACAAATCGCATTGACAAGTAGGAATGACTACACACTGACTTTATCAAATACCAATGGTGAGTGTTGGTAAGTCTATAATGAGCCCCAAATTTTGGGTGAACCATAATACAAAATCTTCATCCTGAGTTTCTGTCACATTTCTGGAAGCAATGTGACAACTCGGTGACCATGTTGACTAGTTCACATAGCCAATCACAAAAGTTGATAGAATCCTCATTCAAGCTGCAACAAGCTTGTGAGGGTAAACTTCATTTCACTTTAGCTTGTGCCTGTACAAGCAAGCATCTAAGCCTAAGGCAGAGAGGAGCCTACATAGATGTAGTGGTTGGAGCATTCCTCCCAAAATTTCAAACTGCCAGGATTTGCATAGATCTGACATTAATACTAAGCTGCTCACCTTCCGATATCCATCAGAAGTCTTTTGGGGCCACTGGTTTTCCATAGCTTTCTGCTTCAACTCCAATGACTCAACCACATGCTTGTTGTTTGTTCGACTTGGACTCCTAGGTGAGACTGCTGGAGGGTGGTCCCTACCACTTGTGCTTGGCTGGCCCATCCTTGCTTTGGTTTCTGCAATACATTGTGCACTGTCATGGTCATCCTCCTCTTCTTCATCACTGGATCCACTTGTACCAGCTTCACTTGTCCGGTCCTGTCGATCCTCAAGAATGTCACCCAGGTCTTCAGGTGGATCTCCTGTGTCTTCATTGTTCTCATTGGCCAACTGGGCATATCAAGCAAATAAATCAACAAAAGCACGTGAAAGTGAACCAACTTAGCATAAAAGTTCCACTAGTTTCAAGAACACTTTGCAAAACCTGATGAAATACAATCTCCCACACAACTAACACAATGTGCCCTGTTCCAGCTCTAATTCCCAACAAGAAGCTTTTGCTGATCAATGATGTTGTAATGCTCTAAGAACAGGAAGTAGGTTGTGAGGAATTACTCACAGACTTATACTTGGCCAAAAGCTCTTCCAAAGTCATCTCACTTTCACGCTGTAGATAATCAATCTACACGCCAGCAGAAGCAAGTTAGAAGAGAACCAATTGGAAATTGGAAGTTGAAAACAGTTATGTTGATCCAGAACATCCTCATTCAGAGCGAAACAGACCCTGAAAAATCAACAAATTTGACCTCATTTGCAGAACTAGCATCATCCTCCTTGGCCAGTTGTTCCTCTTCCTCGAGAGTTCCTTCATCATCATCCTGACAAACAGACTGTCAATTTGAATTCTACATTCTTCAAGGATTATACCAGTTATCCCTGTGACCATTTAGCTAAGGACAGCAAACAATCAGCTGCAGATGCCTACTGTGTACAAATGGGCAATGCCACCGTGCATTCAACCCAATGGAGAGTACAATTCACAAAGGAAGTAATTATCTAGGTGCCGGTTACAAGTTCAATCTCTGAAAGCAGCAAACAACAAAATGCCACTCAAACCAGAATACCAGACGTAAGTTGCTTGCTTTGTAACTCATGGAGGAGAAAGGTGCTAGTTGTTGCTGCAGCTTCAGGAGTTTACCTCTTCATGCCCATTTGCCATAGCTGCAGGGAAGTAGTCCTCATCATCCTGCAGAAGACATGCCTGACCTCAATCAAACTGCGTGCAAGAAGGAGGCAGTTTCTGTGTGATGGGTGACACCACGCTTGTAAAGAGGCTTCATCTCAATCAGACTGCCTGCAAGAGACAAGTTGACTACTTACTAAGACACTCTTCATCTCTAACACCCTCACCAGCTACAGTTGTATTGGTTTTGAACAGCTTTTGAGTACCCTACAATTTTTTCCACTAAAAAGGGAGGAGTTATAAGTAGATAGGAGCTTTCTGTATCCCAGAGCTAAACCTGAAGCCAGCACAGAACATGGTAAGTATAAAATGTCAGGCAAACCTGCACCAGCTATCGAGGAAATAATGTTTGAACAGCAGACTGTTCAAAGAACCCTGAAATTAGACTTTCATAAACACAAGTTGAACACAGAAATTGCTGCTACCCCAGCAAAGTTTAATTTTCACTGACCAAACCTACATATGCCTGAAAGAAACACAAAATGCATAAATCCATACCTGCATATCTCTCACCACGCCCTGCTCTACTGGCACAGTAGTCAAACAACATATTGATCTCTGTGATCTCCTCTGACTCAAGGATGAGCTAACATCTTCCCTGGTGTCAACCCCCAAATCAACCACAAGAGTTGCAAGCTTGCCACCTGCCTTATACTGATTTGTTTCCAGAAAATGACCAGTGATTGTTTGGTCTGTGTGGGGCATTCCAAGGTCATTTTGCTGCACAGATTGAGACTCTTTCAGTCCCTGCACCATCATAACCAAGGCCTTCTCACCAGCCTTTGTTTGTTCATCAGCAACCAGGCCACATTCTGCAGATCTGACACTGCCAACAAGGTTTTTGGAATCCTCCATCTCTGACATCGGCTTGGCTCCGTCCTTTGTATCCCAGGAAGATCTGGTCAGCTCGTCAGCTTCATCCCGTGAAGTCCCATCATGTACTGTACCATGCTGTGACTGCTCAAGAATGATAGCTTTTACTGTCTTTGGCAACCCCTCTTTGTCATCAAAATTCATCTCTTTATCAGCTTCCTCCTCATCCTCTTCACTATCCTCCTGCTCTTCATCTGTTTCCCCCTCACTCAATTCCTGATCTTCCTCCTCGCTATCTGCATAGTACAATAACTTTCCACACATTAGTCCCCAGTTTCTCCATAGAACAGCAGTGAAAATTCACATTCCTCTATTACAAGAAAAAATTGCACTGAAAATGCATGATGAGAAGAATTCAGAAAGGCCCAGACAAACACAATGCTACTAGACTACACACTCTACCAGACTTCCAAATACTATTGTTCAAACAACCTGAACATAGCCAGTTGGACAAACAAGAGCATTTCATTACCTTCCCCCATCTTGTAATTCTTCAGGAGCTGATCCAGTGGCAGTTCACTCTCTTGTTGCAATGCATTAAGCTCCTCTCTCCTCTCAGATTCAGTTATCAAAGCTTCATCTGCCTCTAGGGTGGCTTCATCATCCTCCTGATATTCAAGAAAGGCTGTCAATTAGACAACTAAATACACCAGGCTGATGGGCAATGCAGCAGATGCCACAATGCCACAAACCCAGAAGCTAGGCTCAAAAAACCTGGAGAAGAGCCAAGATATTGCCTTTGTACACATGCAAAAGCCTTCCCTGGTTGAGATTAAGCAATAGGGAAGCCTGGTCTGTGACTGGCAGTATCAAACAAGAAGAAGCAATAAGATCAAAGGTTGCACCTGCTCTTCCTCATCATTGACCACGAAATCTTGATCCACACTTCCCAAATCCAAGTTAATACTCCTATCCCTGTTGTTTCCTTCACCACTGACCTCCAATTCTTTCAAAACCAAATCTCGCTGAGAATCTAACAGCTCTTCAGCAATGCTGTCATCAAGAGGAACTAGAGGCAGGAGCTGGATTGACTGATGCTCATAGACCACTAAAGGGTCAGTTAGATTCTCTGCCAACATAGTTGAGTACCTGCCCAAGCAGTCCCAATCAATCATTATCAGAGATTGTCAAAATCAACACAGGAGGACAGCCACAGTTGCCCAAGAATTTCTTTGTGAATAACTTATAACTCCCATTACTGAATATCAGTACCCCAAGTAATTGTCCATGACTATACACCACAAAAGGAAGGAAAGCAAGAATGTTCATACAATCTGTATTGCCAGCTGTTCAAAACTCCAAGAGTACAAGGAATGTGCTCACCTTTCTGTCTGTCCCAGCAAGAAGTCCAGATGCTTGTCAAGGGCTTTTTTCTTCCTCTCCTCAATCTGCAACTGCTGCTTATATGTCACCTGATCATAAAGATGCCAATGTCAAGATATGGCAGTTTTGCACAGAAGTGCTTGAAGGAACACATTTTGAACATAAAGATGACACATTCATTTAACCTGCAATGCCCAGTAAGACCCTCACCTAGATTTTATCCAATGATGCAAAAGATAAGCTAACTACCAAACTCAGATAGAAATCGTTCTATCCAGGCTAATTAATGCAATCCTAATTGTTGTGAGTCAACGGGTAAGTGTGGCAGGTCAATTTTACCAGTTTGTCAACCTTCATCCAAAACTTCTTGACCTCTTTAGCAAAACCGCTTGCCACTCTTCGCATGCGTTGCTCCTCTTCCTGTATCATAGAGTTGAAACAAGAAATGTGTCTCGGTTTCAAACACTGCAAATGGATTTCTATTTACTAAGAATGCTCAAGGATTAGACTTAAGGAACACTGATGTAACTTGAACCCTTTTCATCCCTCAGAACATGCAGTTTTCTAAGTGGATTTGACGTCACTAATTACATGTTGGTAATATTTCATGTACCTAGCATATTAGCAACCTCTAGCTTACATACATATGGCAAGAAGACTCAAAGATGTCCCCAGACAGAGGGCTTCCTTGTTCCAAGAATCAATAAAGCTTAAGAATCTCACCTTTTGACGCCGAATCTCTCTTGCTTCCACATCCAGTTTGCTTCGGCTAACACGTATCACAACTTTCTTGGCTTGAGCTACCTTCCACTTTCTCTCTCTCTCAAAATCCTGCCATCATGAAATACATGGCACCAGATTGCATTCAAGTGACCTCATTTCATCATGAAATTCAACTTTAATATTCTTGTAATGACATGCAAGTGAAGCCTTCTACAGAAAAGAAACTACTCACAACAATCCATGAAATGACTAAAAGAAGTATGCATTTTGAGGTCAAGAAACACAAAATAAATCTGTGTCCTCTTATGCCAATTGACTGCAATACCTTTATGAAACACTGCAAATTGTTAGCCATAAAATTAACCAGCTTTTAAAAGTTGGATTCAGACTTTGGTGCACTATGTTTCTTGGTTCTGTGTAAAATTGCTTACCTTAGCCAGCCATGCCATTTCCTCTAGAACAAAGTCCCAATGGGACTTACTTCGGACTGGCTCCCTGCTCTTTGGTTGCACCTTCTTGTCTTTATTCGCCTCAATGAACTGGGGGAAAAAAATTGAAAGGATTTCAATTGTCAGAATGTAAAAACCAGTATCCAGGCACAAATTTTATTGCTTATCATGCTGAGATCCACAATTTCATCACTCTGTGGCATGATGGCTCCTTCAACCTTTTTGCCTTAGGCCAGAAGAGTGATCAGAGTCACATAAATACTTTACAACACATCAAAGAGACTTTCTCTCATAGCCCTCCAGACAAGGCAAATTGCAAAATCTTCCACCATCCAGGAATTTACAAAGAAGCCCTAATCACAAAAAACTGTACCTCTTCCATGAGTGACACCGGAAGAGTATTCTCTGTTGCATGAAGTGTGAGGCAAAGGGAAAAGAACGCTTACAAACACTCCAAATATGTACAACAGTATCAGACATGCTATAACTTTTAACCCTGAATGAGGACACAAAATTCAGGAGCAAGTGGAGTCAATCAAGTACATGCAGGTGACAGAGGCATGGAGATAAGGAAGCAGGAGACAGAGCAGAGAATAAGCAAATCCAGAGGTCATCTCTGCCTACGGCCCCAATCTCATCATCTGGTTCAAGAAATCAACTCCTGATGTATATAGGAGAAAAAAGTGGATTTTCCATGAATTCAACTGCAGTAAATGTGACAAGATAAAGGGGGTGAATTTGTGTCAACCAATAAGATAAGGTGGCAGAGGTGTTGAAGGTGGCAGGAAGAAGAGATGCATGGTCAGAGGCTATGGTGAAACCATGGAGTATAAAACCTCCATAGGTATCACAGCTCCTCCAACATTTTCCCCTTAAGACAGAAATTCTAGACGATCACAGCTTGCATGACAACCTTCTCTGACATCCCGTTACAGTGCAATTGCACTTCACCATTCTATTAAGTTTGGAAGAATATGAACATATATGTGAATCTACAAATAAACCCTAATCCAGCAAAGGCTATGGGGTCCTTTCTTCTCCAAGCAGAAAGATATCCCCAAGAGCCTTAAGCCACTGTTCTGGATCAAGGGAAGGAACAGAACAGTACATCTCATTGCCATGTTCTCTGTCTCAAAAAGTAGGCAACTAGAATGCTGACAGAAACCTACAAGGTAGGAAACAGTAGGCAGAGGAGAGTACCTCTCGTTTGCTCCAAATCTCATCAACCTTTGTGAGAATCTGATCTTCTCTCTTACACCTCTCCAGTGTTTCTTGGATGTGCCTTGCTGCTGCAATTGTGGTGCTTGTAATAGCCACACCATTGTTCTCAAGGCCTGGCTGCTCTCCAGCAGCCATATGCTGAGCTTCATCCCTTGCAATCTGAGCACGAGTCTTTCGTGTCCCTGCAGAGCCTAGGCCCCCCGCCACCACCCTTTTTTTCTTTCCACGTTGCTCCAGGCTGCCATTGCTGGAAATGCATTTGATGCTGACGCTCACCAGCTCCTCACTCCCTTCCTTCTCAGGGGTGTTTGAAAATACACCCGGTGAGATTGAGACTTCTTTTCCTGGTGGCTCCACTCCGGTGGCCTCCCTGCCATGACCAGCCAGAGATTTGATTGCTGAATTCCTTCGTGTTGTTGGCATCTGTTTCTTGACCACATCGCTCTTTGGTGTCACCTCCTCTTCAGTCGCTGCCGTGGATTTTCTCGACCTTCCCCACCCTGCCTCTGGAGTGCTCAGCTGACCCGAGAGCTTGACCTCCTCCGGGAGCTTGGCTAGCGAAGCAGAATCAGTTTCTTCTTTCTCAACCTGTGCAGCAGCAGGTCTTCCTACTTCCTCAACACTGCCTGGATAAACATGCTGATTGCCGCCACCGCCAGCACCCACCTTCGGCTTACTACGGTTCCGCCGTCCATAGCATTTCAGTTGCTGCTGAGACAACGTCTGTTGCATTTCTTCCCTTCTTTTATCATTCTTGCTTCATAAACCCTCAGTCAGAAACTCCCTTACGTTTTCAAGGCGCGGCTTCTTGAGACGCTACGAAGCTCTCTCATGTACCTCTTCTCTATCCAAACTCAAGTCTTCTCTCTCCGTGCGCTTTATACTACTAAAGTAAAAACAACCCAATACAGGACAACCCTTTCACTACTCTCCACAACAAATCCTCAACAAGAAAAGATAAAAACAACCCATCAACCTCTCGACCTTCAGCAGTTACCTGCATCGGCTAGAAATTTCGTCCACACTTTCGCATCCGTCTATTGCTTCCTGGTCCATGCACCAACCAACCACTCCAAAAGGTTTCGCTCTCTCTCTCTTTCTCAGCTGCTACTGCTTTCTAAGCCAACCGAAAAAGCAATACTGCAATCTTTTTCACCTCGTACTTGTCTCATGTTCATTCTGCCTCTCTTTCTTTTCCACCGCTACCACCATCCGCTACGACAGACACACACAACCAACGATGGCAAACAACAACAGACGATGGACGGAGTGAGTGGTAAACAAACAAACAAACAATCCCGCCGCTGGAATTCTGACAGCAAGCAATGGGGGAAGCAACGACAGAAAAGAAAAAGACGCGAGAGGAAAAAGGAAGCAAGCAAAGCAAAGCAAGCAAGCAAGCAAGAAAGGAAGAAAGCAGCGGGTGTTGGAAAAAGGGGGAGAAGAGGGAAACTGAAAAACAGCCTATCGCGTTGCGCGCACCGACCAGGGCATGAGACAGCAATAGTCGATCTCATCCATTTTAAATGGATGAGATTTGTGACAAAC
>Ga0116228_10002442_pt1 | contig 16098 bp, 9 predicted proteins | sample S1TSphfallax_2_FD_89694 | JGI IMG/M metagenome (GOLD analysis project Ga0116228, IMG submission 89694) | Host-associated microbial communities from peat moss isolated from Minnesota, USA - S1T2_Fc - Sphagnum fallax MG | ecosystem: Host-associated > Plants > Peat moss > Unclassified | place: USA...
GAGAGAGAGAGAGAGAGAGAGAGAGAGAGAGAGAGGAGGCTGAAGGGGAGAGGGGTACCATAGCAGATTTGTTCGAAGGCGTGCAGGAACTAATTATGCAGATTCTGTGTAGGCAAGCAGCAGTAAGATTAAGCAAACTGGAACCAAGTGAATCCCCGCCCGATTCGAGCAGCTACGGTAGCCCGCCGGTGAGCCGGATAACGTCGAGGCTGCCGAATCCACTCTCTGAAGTATCGCTCGTGGTGTCTGCCTTAGTTCAGCCTTCGGCGACGCTGGCTGCTCCCGGCTCAGCAGCAGCAGCAACAGATTACAGGTACGAGGCGGCCAGTTCAAGCCACCGTGCCCCGGATGATATCTATCAGCAATACGGGGATATTAGGAGAGGAGGAGGAGGAGGAGGAGGAGAGCTGGGAGACCCAACGGTGGGCCAGAAACGATATCGAGCAGAGGAGCAAGAAAGAGACGGAGAAGAAGAGTACGGGGAACTACTGTGGAGTACACTGCAGTGGATCGACCCGGAGAGCTCAAGTGCTGCTGCATGGCAGACGGTAGCTGAGGCAGAAGCCAGTAGGCGTCGCACAGACACGACGAGCATGATGATCGAAGGCTCGGAAGGAGGCAGCGGTAGCAGTAGCGCTTATAGCTCTGCGTCCATCCAACCTGAGATCACCTACCATTCGAGATCCGGGAAACTACCAGATCTTTCTTCACCAGAACTTTCCTCGCTGCCTGTGAAAGGTATGTCCATAATCTTCTTCCTCTTCTGAGTTCCTGATTTGGATCTCGATTCTGGCAAGGTTGAGAATTGTTTAGCAGGAGATTTGTGAAGTGTAGCCCAGACAAGTTTTCTCTAGAGGATATCTGTGATCCTCTTGGAGCTATCAAGGGTTTTAGATGAGCTGAATTGAGGGTTTTCAGGGGAGTGACAGTGCTGAAGCTTTTATGACAAGACTGCTGATTGAATGTCTGAATGAACTGCTGTGGGTTGGTTGCAGAAGAACTCACAAAATTTGAGCCTATGGAAGGTCAAGCAGTGGAGGTGGGAGAGGCATCTGCAATGCACTCACCCATGGAAGCTACTGGGCCATTGGAACCCGCAAGTCAACCTGTGGTGCAACCAGCAAAGAAGCGGCATTACAGGGGAGTGAGGCAGCGACCTTGGGGGAAGTGGGCAGCAGAAATACGGGATCCAAAGAAAGCAGCGAGGGTGTGGCTAGGAACATTTGACACTGCTGAAGATGCTGCTTTAGCTTATGATACTGCTGCTAGGAATTTCAGAGGGCCCAGAGCTAAACTGAATTTCCCTGACCACCCTCCAAGGGAACCCCAAGAGGCATCCCCTCTGAGCATTCCCTCTCCCACAATGGTATTGTCACAAACATCTTCAACTTCCTTGACAACATCAGTACGTGCTCCCTCCACATCAAGGGCGATGGCAGCTGGGGACTCAATGAGGCAGGTGCCTTCTTCCAACATGATGAGCTGGAGTGCTGCACCCAGAGTTCCAACCTCAAGTCTTGTCAACATCTCCAGCATGGATATCCAACGGTCACCTTCAAATTTGCCTGCAGTTTACACAACATACTTGAGTCCTGATTCAGTGCAACAATCTATGACAATCAGTGACCAGCAACAGTCATGGTCACAAAGGTATGGCAGATTTATCTCTGCAGCTCCGACCACGACACCACCAGTTTATGGTTTCCCATATGGCTCTTCAAATGTGTTGCAGCAACCTGGATCATCAAATGTGATCCAGTATAGGTTTGAAGATATGCCAGCTACCAATCTTCAAGCCCCACAAGGTGAGCAGGCAAGCACCAGCATGCCAGCACATATGCCTGGGCAGCAGCAACAGCAAGCCAGTGTTGAGGTAGGCAGCTCTCAGTCGAGTTTGAGACAACCAGAGCTGTCATTTGATCAGATATTTGAGCAGACAAATAGTGGGTGGAGCCCTGGATCAACAGTAGGACATGAAGGCAGTGGGTTGTCACCTGTTCAGGACTTAGTCAACACTTACTTCAACATTCCAGATGATAAACAACCACCTGAACCCTAAACTTTTGTACTCTCCATACAAGCTTCCTGTCACAGTTTGTACTCACATAAGGATGAGACAACTCAGGTATCGATCTGCAGATCTAGTTTCTGAAGGGAGGGTTGTGTCCAGGAAGGATGATTGCACTAACATGTCTCAGCAGTCCAGTGCTGAGTTAGGAATTATAGATATAACACAGACAGATCCCCAAGGGCTGCAATATGGGCAGTCAGCCCGACAGGATCTTAAATGATTTGAATGCCCTTTCAGTACTTGTAGTGAAGGTGCACTCCATCATGCACCTACCACACAAGCTCTGATGTATTGTCAAAGCATTGCAGGTGTAACAATTTGGCAATGATTCAGCCATCATTCTTTCATTCATTTACTATTCAATCAATATTCTTTCACAGAGTATCAACTCAGAGACATCTATTTGGAACTGCAATGAAGCTAGCCTAAAGGAGATGGTTGCCTTTGTGCTACTTGTGCACCAGCTTCTTTTGGGAAAGCTGAGAGATAATAGCCCTAGGAACTCTCCACACTTAGATTGGGTCAAGCTACTTAGAAGATGACAGTTGACCTGATAAAAAGGGTAAGGAGATTTCAACCAAACAATAAGAGACCATACAGCAAACTGCAGGAGGAAGAGAGGAGAAATACCAACTAAGAAGACCAGAATAATGAAAAGTGTGTAGTGTGAAAAATAGAACTCATCCCTCTCACATGTTGAGTGACCATCAACAGCAACATATCTAATGAGATTACAGTGAAAATTCCACAATAGCACTTTGACTTCTACGTTAGTTATGGCCATACCAAAACAAACACAACAAGAATGCGTGTGGTCATAACCTTGTGTGTGTGACTCACGGCATCTTAAACCATCACCTTCAACAATAGTGGTAGTGACTATCTGACACATTACTCCCAGCTGACTTCATCAGATCCCAATAGTGGTTGTAGATAATATCTTCATGAGTACTGAGAACTCTTCCATACTTGCAATTTAAGTCAAGCTGAAGAGAATTGAGAGATGAGCCAATAATAAGGTTATAGATATATCAGACCTCAAAAATATCACATCAGAGAAAAAAAACAGAGGAATCCCAACCCTAAATTACAGAGAACACAATGAAATACATCAAAGACAAATGAGCAGTTTGAAAAACAGCAACAGTCACAGACATGCTTCAGAGACCTTTAACACCGGTAAATGCTAGATTTTCTGAAATGTTAAATTTAGATAGCAGCAGCCTACCTTGAAACATGGAGTTTGGGTCCCAAAAATAAAAACCTGCTCAACAGTGAGTTCTCCATGCATTTTGTGTGTCTCTGTCTTCTCCATTGGTCACCCTCCCTGCAGCAAATGTGGTTGATCCTTTCCTTCGGTACAAGGACTTGGCATAAGTATTCAGCTATGCTTGACAGGTAAGAGCAACATAGCTCTGCCTTCCATGTCCTTTAAGGAAAAACTCTGGAACATTTTCTTGCTGAGCACACCTCTCCAATAGCTGCAAAACACTGCGTCAGAGCAAAGTTTCATGCAGATCCAAAAAAAGAAGTTGCACAACATTTCCCTCTTTCCACTTTCAGAGCAGATCGAAATTCACCACAGCCTCCTCCTATTAATATTCCAAGAAACATGAATTTTTGCATTTTCCACACTGGTAAAAAACCAGTAAATCTGTGCTCCAGAAACAGGGCATGGACACCGCATGCATGTTGCAGATTACAATCGAATCAAACACCATAGACAATTCACTGATGCGATCGACAACAAAGTTCTCTTTCTTTTAGGGACAGCCTTTCAGAGGACGTTCGACGATTGAAATGGCTCCAAGCACTGATGACTACGTCTAATGCTCAGGTTGACAAGAGGACAGCGTGCTTCAATCTTGCAAACCCTGACGACGACTTTAAGCTTTGTCGGCAACAGAATTTACAGAAGACACATGCCGGATTGAGCAAAACAGACACACATAAGAGCACATGAGGGGATGCATTGCGAAACATACATACATGCCTGCCATTTGAACGGTTTCGCCAGGAGGAGGAAGATTCTCGCAAGCCTACTTTCCTGCAAGACATTAGCCCCGATAAAGCTTGCATCGTAGCACTCTGGGAACACCTTGTGAAAGATTTTGTTAGACACAGCAAGAAAGTATTCTCTCTCGCGAATTCCTACCAAATCGGAAGGAAATAAATTTGCCACTTCTTTTCCTTCAGTATTGCCCCTGACAGCCACAGATTTGTCGCCTCCATTTTCCTCATTGCAAGGCAGAAATCGCATCTCGCGACAGCATCCAGTTTGTCGTCTGGTGCGCGAAGCGCGCGAGGGAGGGGCCGGGGATACGGGTATCAATACTTGTTTTCTACCCTCCGGAGCGAAACAAAAAAGCATGTAGGTACCAGAATTTACTTACACATGCCCTTCCTACCCGAGTTTTACCCGCCACTAACCACCACAGTAGCCTTCAAATCTTTCACTGAGAGACACCATTGAATGATCATGGAACTTAGAGCCGCTTGTTGTTGTGATTGTTGTCTTTGGTGTATAAGAGGAGGAGCTTCATACCCTAGGTGGCGTCGTCATTTTCTGTACTAGGAAGTAGAACCATAGCTGTTGGTAATCCACCAAAGAGCTTTGGCGGAGGAAGAAACTGATTGTTGCAGATGAGAAGCAAGCAAGTCCATGTCCTAGGTATTTTGGCCGATTTTTTTCTACTGGAAGTATTACCTTTTGAGTACTCATTAAAGCAATTGCAGAATGTGGTGAAGGTGGCGAAAGCTTGCTTGGATGACAACTAGAAGGGAAAACCTAGCATGAAGGAAGTTCTCATCGCCTTCTACAACTCTGAATCCAAAGATGTCTCCAGCTCTGACTTCAACTTTGAGGTAGGGTACTACTCTCCTTCTCTCCTTCAAAGAACAATGCTCCTTCTATTGTGGCAGTAACATATGTTTCTCATGGAAGAACAAATCTACAAGAGATCCAAGCTTTCTATCATCCTAGCTTGTTTTTCTTTGGGAATTTCCAATGGATTTTGTGCATCATAACATCAGAAAAACATGAGGTCAGCCATGAGTTTTCAACCTCCTTCAGGATTTTAGATTGAGTTGTGAAAATGTGAAGAGCTCCATGAACAAGATCAGATTAAACATGAGTTCAGCCATGAGTCTTCAACCTCCTTTAGGGTTTTAGACTAAGCTGTGAAATTGTAAAGAGTTCCATGAGCAACATCAAATTAAACATGAGTTCAACCATGAGTCTTCAGCCTCCTTCAAGGTTTTAAATTAAGTTAAGATGTGAAGAACTCCATCAACATCATCATCACAACAATAAGCAACAACATTAGAAACAAGTTGTGGAATTCTTCTTGGACCTTTGTTATTAGGGTTTGCTGTATTCTTCTCCTCAAGAAAAAAATTTCTAAGCCCAAATATGCGGTGAGACTTGTTTCTTCTCCTTGTTGAATTGGGAATCATTTATTATTGAATCATGAATAACTATTTTGTAGCCTTTAGGTTGTTAGATCATGCTATGAAGAAGATGAGTTCTATGAGCAAAGATTGTCTCAACAATCATTGAATGAAGATTGTGGTATTTTTGGACTCTTCATTATTAGGTTTTTTATTCTTTCCTTCGAGAAAAAAATTCAAAGTTGATCGGAAAAGAATTTTCCCTCTTGGTGTAGTTAATATGGATTAAAGCAAGTGCCTCAACCTTCAAGGTTGTTAGGTTAAACTATGAAGATGCAAGCTCACAAGTATCACCACCACAAGTAGGAAGTTGTGGAATTTTGGACCTTTGTTGTTAGGGTTTTAATTCTTTGAAGAAAAGTTGCAAAATTAATCTTAGAAAAATGTTTCTTTTGGTTTAGTTAGGAAGGATCAAAGTGTGGCTCTTCATACTTCCTTTAGGTGACATTGAGCTGTGAAGATGCTATGAGTTCATGAACATCATTGTGACAAGCATTAAAGCTTACATCCTTTTGTGAGCAACTTGTTTATTTTTTTGGTGAAAGGATTTAAGGCAAGAAAGAATATATCTGAATTTCTAAAGTGGGGAGATGGAAGCTTGGACATGAGATTGAATTTGATTGATTGAGAGTACGCAACCTAAGAGGAAATAGAACTCATTAAGAAAAGGTGACCGACACATAGGACACACATATCTTGAAAGATTAAACACATTGGAGGACTAAGATTAGGGTCGTTCTCTAACCATGTTCACAAAAGTAGCAAAGTCATCATACTTGTGCTATGGTTGAAGGAATCAAGAATAGTAGAAGGGAGTGTGCTAGAGGTAGAGAATTTTTATTGTTTCACTTAAAATCTTTCTTTTTGGCAAGAATTTCTCTTATTTTTGTAACCATTTTTCACATGTTGTTGCAAGGGTTGTGATTTTTTCCAAACTTTAATTGGTGGCTAGCTAAAAGACTATTTGAAGCAAATTGATTTTGAGCCTACAAAACTAGAAACAAAACATTTTATCTTTTTTCCAAAAATTGAAAACTTGTTTTCACTTCCACAAACTCCAAAAATTGTGCCTTGTACCCCAAACCCTAAACCTTCAAAATGTCCCCATAGTCATAAAAACCCCAAAAAATACCTAGAACATCTATTGCCTCCTTTAAAGGATGCATTTGTGATCGAACATATCCTCCCAAAATTGTCTTTAGACCCATCTATGATGTGGCACCTTTGTTGAGTAAACCATGTGTGGCATAGAGTTGTGGGCGAGTCCCTTGATTGGCATGCCTTAAACATTGTGAAATATCACAATGTGTTTTACTACCACATTATTGTTATTTGGAAAGACTTCCAAGGTGTTCTTTGAAACAATGCTTGCAATTTGAAGTTCACTATTTGAAGTTTTCCTTCCTAGATGATGCAAACATTTGAAACTTTAGTTTGAAGGTTGGGTTTGGAATTTCATATATTTTCTTGGTTTTATAGTTCAATAAACTTTGACATTTTGAAAGACTTATTATGCATTAGTATTTACATATTTTTGAAACCGTAACTTTTGGTTTGCAGTGAGAATGACTTCAAGTTTTCAATGAATTTGGTGTGTGTGAATTTCAATATTGTCCTTAAACCCTACCCTAAAACTTGCAACTATAGAAATCTAGTGATTGAGATTTAGTTTGGAAGCTAGGGGTTTATATTTGAAGTGGCAACTTGTGTTTATGGTTTGTAATTTGGGCATCGACATTAATATGTTGCCCTTAATGGTATTCAAACACACCTAAAACCCGTCTTCTTTGATATGATGGCTTTCAAGTTTATAAGGTTTATGGGATTGAATTTGCCTAGGTATTTTTGTACCCTTGAAACCTTATTTGTCCATGTCTAGATAGAATGATTTCTTGTTTTTTTATAAACTACATGTGTGTGATTCTAGTATGACCTTGAAACGTCATAAATGAAGTTCAATTTGGAACCTAAGGGTTTTTGCTTGAAATACCAACATGTGTTAATGGTCTATAGTTCAAGCATAGTCCTTAATATGTTGCTGCTAATGAATATGGTACTCAAAACACCTAAATCTTGTCTTCTTAGATTTAGAACTTTCCAGTTTATAATGTCTATCAGATTGCATGTGTATGGGTAGTTATGTATTTTTGAAAGCTTAATTATGCATCTTTAGCCATAATGACTTCAAGTTCTTTATGGATTGGATGTGTGTGATTTTAAGTATGGCCTTAAAACCCTACCTTAAGTTTTCTAGTTCTAGAAATTTGGTAATTCATGTTAAAGTTGAAGTAAAGGGGTTTTTTAATGAATTAGCAACCTATGTGTACAAGTTTGTAGTTTAAACATATATTCGTCTTTTGGCTTTTATGAGTATGGTATTCAAACATTCTTGAAAGATGTCCATGTTTCTAGCAATTATTTTGAATTTAAATCCACTGGATGATTTGCAAACCATGTTTTTAATAGATATTTTGATTTAAAATCCATTGGTTGAAATCTCGTCATTGAATTCCAATGATTGTTTTGGTGGCAAGGTTGATTAGTTAAGGTCATGTCCAATGATTATTATGTATGTTGATCTGATTGTGAATGGTCCATTCTTTATTTGTGCATGTTTCTAAAGATAGTTAAATTTTGGGCAACAACTTTAGAACCAAATGTACTAGAGACAAAAGTACCTCAGTTTGTGGCATTGCATAGATCTAAAGCCCTTTGGAAGGAAAAGCTACCAAGGTAACTTGTTGACTTTGTCCAATTCAGCACCATGGCAACTTCTTACAACTTACATTTTGTAAATTATAGCTTGGGTACTCAACTTATTCCTATTCTTATGTGGAAGCAAGTTTACATTGACTATCAAACCATTTATCTTGATTCATACCTTATGAAAAAAATCCACCAAGGATTGATTGTGAGACACTTTGAAGGAATTAAAAATAGGAACTTCAAATCAAGAAGGTTTGAAAAAAACATTATAATGTGATCAAGTGTTAAAATGCTTGAAGGCCACATATGGGCATGTAATAAGGAACGTTTTAAAGAGACATCAAAGTTGAATTGACGGGGCATTTATACCTATACTTGAAACCCTAAGTTTTAATTAGTCTGAACATATAACCTTTACATCATATACCAACCCATCTTTGGATTCTACACCATTTGGAAGTGATGGTGAGAATCAATGGCAAAATTAGAGATGCTACAAAGCCAATCCAGGAACATGGTAATAGTGGCGTCCCATTTTTCAACAACTTTCCAAATTTGAGATGCCTTCCAGCTAGCAAGGTGGAAATCAACAATGAGAAGTTGAATAAGGTGAAGATTAGTAATTTGAAAGTAGTTAGAGAATTAAATGTTATCACAGAAGAAGAATTTAGATTAGGGGTTTGAACTATTTTGCATTTCTAGCTAGAAGTCCCTAGTTTAACCATATGTGGTTGGGTTAGTAATCAAATCACCGACAACCTCATATGTGAAGTCCATGCGTCTCCTATGCAGGAAATTACATAAAAGAGTTGTAGTTTGGGACAAATGTGCATATTTTGGTTTGGTTGAATCAAACCTATTCATGAAGCGCCTCCACTTTCTTTTCAACCCACTTATGCCCCATTCCACTTGCACCTTAAAACTTGCATGCATTTTGTTGTAGGCTTGAATTGTAACATGGTCAACATCTAATGTTAGCTCCCATCACCCTATTATTCGCATAATAAACATCTTTTCACCCTTATAGCTTGGATCTCCCCATATGTATTAAAAGTAGTCATCACCATGGGTGAAATATTAACACCAATTCTTGTAAAAATTAGAGTGCCACAAGATGGTCACATTGTGATAAAAGCCAAGATAACCAATGTCTATGTAGATGAACAACCCATGATGGTTTAAAATGACGGTGTTGTTCTTGCATATATATATTTTTTCTACCCATTAAAGCATGTGCCATGTGTTTCATTCTACCAAAGCTTGCGAATTTCAATCAAAATGCCATCAATAAACCCAATACACCTTGTTGTTTCCTACAAATGCACACCCAAACTAAGCTTCTCCTTAGGCGTGGGCTATCTGATTTCATCGTCAAGTGCATGGTTGATGCATGATGCAATGAATATTGCATCATCACATAATGCAAATTTTGACCAATTCCACATAAAGGCGACATACATAGTGTCATTATCATGTTTCATGTAGAGAATGAAGTTCAAGAGACATTGTTTAGCTGTCAATTGTGACAACCTACCTTATACAACTGGAACTTCACCTACTATGCTGCAAAACAAAACATCAAATTTGAAAACTTTAACCTTAGTGCCAAAAACCTACACCTTAATCATAATTTGCAAAAATCAACTGTAAACCCTAAATTTCATACTTAAACTTAAACCTTAAAATTCAAACTTGAAAGTGTTAACCTTAATATCAAAACTAAACCCAAAACCTTAAAATTCACATAGAAAACCTTAACCATAACCCCAGAAACCTACACATTAATCATAACTTGCAAAAATCAACTTTAAACCCTAAATTTCAAACCTGCAAACCCTAACATTAACCCTTTAAACCTAAACCTTAAAATTCAATCCTAAAAATGCTAACCTTAATTCCAAAATCAGACCCAAAACCCTAACCCAAACCCTGGAAACCGACACCCTAATCATAACTCGAAAAAATCAACCCTAAACCTTAAATTTTGACTTGAAAACCCTAACATGAACCCTTTAAATCTAGAGTGCAAATCCTAACCCCAAAACCAAACCCAAAACCTTAAAATTCAGACTTGAAAACCCTAACTTTAACCCTAAAAACCTGCACCCTAAACATAAGACCTTAAAACCCTAACATCAACCCCCTAAACCTAAACCCTAAAATTCAGACCTGAAAATGCTAACCCTGATCTAAAAATTAGACCCAAAAGCTTAAAATTTAGACCTGAAACCCTAACCTTAAACCTAAACCCAAAGATTCAAACCTAAAACTTTAACCTTAAACCCCAAAATTACAATTGAAAACCTAAACCTAAAAATTCAAACCTAAAACCCTAACACTAACCCTAAGCCCCAAAAATTAGAATTGAAAACATGAAATATGAAAGATGAAACTCACTTATGGATCTAACATATCGGGCTTTAATGTAAGGACCACTCAAGAAACCAATTTGTTAAATTCCTCCAATGTAACATTTGTCAAAGTCTTGAATAATGCCGGTGTGGCTTGCATTGCACCGAAAACATCTTGGACAACAATAATCGAGTCCATAGATTGACCCCCCTATTCTTCCATCTTATGTGAATTGAATAAATCATTGGTGTTAGAATGTCGCAACCCTAGCCTTGGGCTCGCAACCAAGGCAAGGGTTTACAAGGTTGTGGGCCATGAAGGAAGTCGGGAGTGACACAACATACTCCCGGGAGTGTGAGAAGGTGTGAGGGAATGAACCTTCACACCCCAAGGGAGTTCCACTTTGGGAGTTAGAGTCCCGGTGGACTCCCAAATCTTCAGAAGGCGATTGCAAGGGTCAAAACTCAATGGCTTGAAGATTTTTTTATATCAATGGAAAGTTCTTAAAACGTAGATATCTAAAATGGGCTCGCATTGCTCGTTTGGACATGTGAAACACAAGTTATGGCCAAAAGAATGGCCAGAAGTCAAATTGACAATTTGACTCTTGACCACTAAAAGTCGGGAATCGACCCGATTTCTATGTATGTAGATGGCGTGCGACATACTATTGCAAAGCTCTTGATAAGGGCTACAACTTTGCTTTAGATCTCATTTCAGTCAGAGGTCTACACGCAAAGTTATGGCGTCTCAAAATTGCGGGAGTCCCAACTTTGGCGATTTCAGGACTCCCACTTGGGAGTCCCGGGACAAAAAACCATTTGGATGTGGGCCCCGTGGAGAGGTGCAAAATATACTATAGGGGGAAGGTGGTGGCTTCCCCCAAGTCCGGGCCATGGTGAGTTTTGTGTGTCCGTGTTGCCCGTGGTTCTACCTAGCACCAAAGGTGTTCCAACTATGCACTAACCACCTTGTGTCGGTTTTGTGCATATCCGTGTGAGTGAGTGAAGCTTGTCAACTCTTCCTAGTCCCATCCCGGAGCTCGAGCATGCCCTCTACCCCTCCAAAGTGCTACGAGCCAAGGAACGCGCCCAGACTCTTTATTCTTTTGTTATTTTTTATTTGGGATTCACATTTGAATCGCTCAAGGAGTTGGGAATGCGTCATAGAAGCCATTGTTGCCATCATGTGAAATAGAACAAGGTCATTTTGGTCCATGTCTTCCAAAATATCCTCATCGCTTGAAGATGAAGTGGATCATCATTATTTGAGGAGCTTGAGGAACACATTTTTCATGGCTTGGATTGAAAAAAAGAAGGAAAAAAGGAAAGAAGATTTCTTTGCTATATAGTCCTCATGGAAGTCTTAATTTACATTTTAAGTACCAACCTACTTTAGATCTAAACCATGTTTTACAAAAGTACAATCCATCATTTTAACCCTAATGTTTTCTTTTTTAACTTGAAAATTTGAAAACCACACTTAAAAAACCCGAACTTTAAAATAGAACCCTAAAAATTTCAAACCTAAACCTTAAAACCAAACCATAACATGTGTTTTAAAAAAAGACCAATTTTAAACTGTAAACCAAACCCTAAAATTCAACCTTAAAAAGCCCAACCGTGAATCCTAAAACCAAACCTTAACATGTGTACTAGCAAAAGACCAATCTTAAACTCTAAACCAAACCTTAGAATTTGACCTTAAAAAGTAGAAGTAGAAGACCAACCTTAAACCAAACCCTAAAATTCCACCCTACAAAGCCCAACCTTAAACTTTAAAACCAAACCTTAACATGTGTACTAACAAAAAACCAACCTTAAACCGTAAACCCAACCCTAAACCTTAAAACCAAACCTTAACATGTGTATTAACAAAAAAACCAACCTTAAAATTCAACCCTACAAAACCCAGCCCTAAACTTTAAAACCAAACCTTAACATGTGTATTAACAAAAGATTAACCTTAAACCGTACACCAAACCCTAAAATTCAACCTTAAAAAGCCCAACCTTGAACCTTAAAACCAAACCTTACCATGTGAACTCACAAAGGACCAAATCGAAACCTTTAAATCAACCCCTTACAAGCCCAAACTTAGCCCTTACAAGTAAAGCCTAAAACTTAGACCCTAAAAAAAATCCAACTAAACCCTAAAAGCAAGACCCTAAAAAACTCAAACTTATACTTTAAAAACTAAACCTTAAAACCTCAAAACATAAACCCTAATATTTAACCTTTTAAAACCCAAACCCTAACTCTCAGAATTGAATCTCAAAATAATCAATAGCTATAATAATAATCTATAGCCATCAACAATATCCAATTACCAAAACCAATTGTCATAACAATAGTCAATAGCAAAATCAAATAGTGGATAACCATAGCCAATAGCCATCAGCAATAACCAATAGCCATAAACAATAACCATAACAATAGTCAATATTGAAATCAAATCACGAATAGCCATACCCAAATAGCCAACACCACTTCAGCCCCCTAGCCCCTTAGCCCATATACCTAGCCCCCATAATATAGGCTAGAGGTGGGCAGCCCATGAGTGAGAAAAACAAAAATTGATGTGCTGAATTTGGGGGTCTCATCCTGGGTTTTCCCAATTTGGACCCTTCTTGGTTCCCTATCTTGAGACTTTTTGGATAATACAAAAAAAAGGGATGAGGTAGCAAAGAGGGGTGCAAGTGGGCATCAACATGGTACAATTTTAGGGATAACTTTAATGCCCCCATCCTGTTTCGCCTTGGGTTCTCCACTGAATTTATGGCAGGTCTATAAGCATTCAATTTTTGGCAGGTCTTTACGCTGGGTAAAGTTCTCGGGTCACGAGCATTACGAAAATGGGGCCTGCACTCGACTATTGCCTGGGGAGAGCTTATTTTGGTGATGCCCTCGACCTAAGGTTTCACCCTGCATGCAAACCATTTTCAATTTGCAACTATATTTATCTTTTCTAAAACAAGGGAGAGAGGCCAATGACAAATTATGATTGCATTCAAGGCTTTTATGAATTTTTGAAGGTGGATAAGACCCCCATTGAGGTGCACTGGTCTAATTCTAGCAAATTGGGAATGGCAAAATGTATACACAACATTGTCTTTACTGCCATTAAACATGTTATTTAAAAGGCCAAATTTTTAATCTCTAAGTTTGATGAGGTCAAAACACTTGATAATCAAAGTTTCATGTCTATTCAAAGTTTTGGTCAAAGGTTGGAAGAGGGTGCCCATTCTCTTGAATTTGGAAAAAGTCATTGAGGGGGTGGATTCAATATACTCACCAAAATGTTAGTGGTTTTTGTATGTGCTTTTGAAGGATTGTTAATTGAAGATTTAGCCTCAAAACTTGTTTATTTTGGAGTAGATAATGCAACTACCTTTTATGGATGCCTAATAAGTGGTGTGATAGTGTAGTTAAATGAAAAGCATGCATCATTTGTTGTTGGGTCTATTACATGGCACATAAAGGACTAATTTGGTTTAGTCACATCCATTTTATTCCAAATGGCAAGTAAAATAATATAGGGTGTAACTTGTTGAAAAATAAATAAAAATTTGTGGTGAATGATATTAATATAAATCAATTAAATCTAGAACAATTTATAGGTTAAAATTTTTTTGATGAAAATTTTATTCAAAAAGTGTGTTTTTTTGCATTTTAAAACAATAAACATAATATTATCTTCTTTTCAATAAAAAAAATCACTATCATATGTCAAAGGAAAGATTTTATAGTTGGACATTACATTATGTTTTTAAAATTTTCTTTTTTTGGGTAATGTTTTATGAATCACAAACATGAAGGCCCCATGATCATTGAAAAAATGTAAATTATATATTCTATGTATATCGATTTGATTCAAATCCTCTTCATTTAATCATTGGATTGAAATTAATTTTAATTCAAAATGAACTTTGAGTTTCAAAATGTTGTCATGCAAATTTTAATTTAAAAATTTTGTGTTTAAAATAATCAAAAGATGCCATAAAATGTTTTGCTTATTGATGATTGAAAACTTTTGATCGCTTTACTTATGGTGACCAAAAATGAGTTTTAATCATTGGTAAATGAATGTGAAAAGGGGACATTAATATGTTTTTGGAAAGCTCTTGATGAATGATGCCCTAGGTAATTAAAGGTGATTGAAAATTTATTTGCCAACTATAAAAAAATGTAGTCTCTACTAATTGAAAAAAGGTTTTGGTCACTTTATATGTGACAACAAAAAATGGGTTTTAATCATTGGTAAATGAATGTGAAAAAGGGACATGTAATATGTTTTTGGAAGGCTCTTGATGAATGATGATTTAGGCAATTAAATGTGATTGAAAATTCAGTTGCCAACGATAAAAAAATGTAATCACTATTAATTGAAAAAAGTTTTAGTCACTTTACATATGGCAACCAAAATTGCAAAGCAAAGATCTTGTACTAGGGCTCATCAAAAGTTAACAAAACCATTTACCATGATGGAATGTTAGCAAGTGTCAAGGTTGGCTCCAAAGTGACAAGCGCATTGTGCCCCACCTATGCACCCTAAAAACAACAAATTCCATAATCACTAGGCATAGATAAAAACAACGATGAAGGCACAAATGTGGATGTAACATCAACACCAATTCAACCTTGTGAACAAATTGTAGGTAACATTAAAGCTAAGAATATGACAATCAACAACTCTAATGTTGCTAAATTGGATGCAGATATTGGAAAACCAACAACATCCATGGTGACAACAAACATTGCACATATAAAAGTGTTGAAAGAATTTGCCCACCTTCAACTTTTCACAATGTCACTACAAAATTTGGACCTAGATGTTCAAGAATATATTTTCCTTTGCCAAAAAGGTTAAGTTCTTTGAAAAGGACACTTGCAGATGTAGTTAATTTTCTTTCGCAACCTATAGTGCCATATTGCATTTATAGTGTTGATGGTAATAAAAGTACATTTCAAGTTGATGAAAAAGTTTCAACTACCCATGATCCTTTTTAGCCTTGTAGTTTAGGAGTGCATGTAAAGGAGGTTCAAATTTTTCTAATTAACTTGCAAGATGATTAAGATATATCTTTTAATGATTTTCAAATTTTTTTTGTCATCAAATATTGGCATTCTGTATATAGTTTCATAATATTCATTCTTTTCAATTTCAACTTGGCAATTGGATTTTCAATTCATTTTATTGAAGTGAAGATTGTACACATGGATAATGTTTCAACATATAGCATGTTGATCATTCAATAACTTATTTTAAAAACTAATCACGTTGTCCTTTGAAAGTCCATAGATGGTCGATTGGATCATCTTGGATTTGGGTCCATAATGAACCGGAATTTGAGGTGGAGGCCGTGCTTAAGTCAAGGCAACTTAGAGGGCGAGAGTGGGAGTACTTAGTCAAGTGGAAAGGATACCATCCGATAGAGGCTTCCTGGGTGAATGAGTCCGACATGGAACATGCCCAAGAAGCCATAGAAGAATTCCACGCGAGACCGGCAAAGAAGAGAC
>Ga0116228_10002443_pt1 | contig 16095 bp, 5 predicted proteins | sample S1TSphfallax_2_FD_89694 | JGI IMG/M metagenome (GOLD analysis project Ga0116228, IMG submission 89694) | Host-associated microbial communities from peat moss isolated from Minnesota, USA - S1T2_Fc - Sphagnum fallax MG | ecosystem: Host-associated > Plants > Peat moss > Unclassified | place: USA...
CACATCCTAAAAATCACGTCCTAAAAGTTTTCAGGTTTCGATCTTGGAAACCGCAAGTGTTAAAATCCAGGCCCCAAAGTTGAGATCCCAAGTCCTGAAAACCATGTCTTGAAAACCATATCCTAAAATTTCCCAGGCCCCAAAGTTGAAATCCCAAGTCTTGCAAACCATGTCCTGAAAACCATATCCTAAAATTTTCCAGGTTTTTTTAGGTCTTGGAAACCCGGAGTGCAAACTCCAGGTCTCCAAAAACTGAGGATCCCACGTCTTGAAAATCATGTCCAAAAAATTTCCAAGTTTGGGTCTTGGAAACCCACACCGTGTACGTCCCAAAATTGAAATCTCACGTCCTGAAAATCATGTCCTTAAAAATTCCATGTCTAGGTTTTAGTGAACCCCCCTAGTGCAAGCAAACTCCAGGTGGCCAAAAACTGAAACAGTTAAGAACGCCCTGTTCAGTGTGTTCAAATGAGTTATTTCTGGGGAACGGGCACTGACTAGAAGAATCTTCCAGGCATTGCCCACACAGACATACAGACACTGTTTCTTTAATATATAAGATTTGTCTTTTTCATCCTTCCTTATTATAATTTAAACAATACACATATGCATGATGGATTTTGAAACATACAAAATAATGAAAGGAGAATTAAGGAACTACTTTGACCTTCAAGATAATTGTAGACATTTTGTGGTAATATTAATGTGTGAAAATTTTGACTGTTTTACAATTAACACATTAGGTTTTTGTTTCTAGTATTGATCGTTTGACTTTTGGCAATAATCCATTTGAGGATGAAGATTATGACTACATCATCGCCCAAGTGATGGTCCATAAAAAAGATGCCACCCCAAAACCTATAGGTTTAAAAGGATATTCATTGGTTTTAAATCAAGAAGGAAAAGGCAAAGAATGGGGATCTATATATGTTTTATAATGTGAATGAAGACAATCAATGTAATTTACACTTTAATTCAGTAACTAAAGAAGAAGAATTAAAAATTTGGAAAAAAAACATGGGAGGACATTGGCCAAATGGTTGAAAAGGACTTGCAAAAGCTCGTGGACCTTGGGTCTTTCTTGTCTTTCCCTTCTAATTGCATTGACATTGGTATTGATCAAACATTAGAATCACTTCATGTTTCTACATTAAATGTCCCTTTCAAATTAGGCAATGAAAAAAATGGGCTTGAAAACAATTAGTATGATGGATACAAAAGCAACAACTTCCATGGCTACAAACCATATGAATTTCAAACTAACAAGATGGGATTTCAAAAGGAAAAAAGGTATGTAGCCTAAGAACAACAACTATGTTTTGGAACCAAGGAACAAGATGAGGGAAAATTAACAAATAACCAACATAGATTCAACCAAGATTTTATCACATCTTCAAAAGATAATGACCTTTATCATGAAAGTCTTCTAACCTTCAAGCCCTAAGCAATGATATTTGACTTTGTTAGTGACATTACTTTAGGAGTTGAAGCCATTAAGGACATCATCTCTCCTTCCCCATTTGTGACAAGTGTGGCAATGGCATCAAATCAAACCTCACAAGTAGGCAATAAAAATTTATTTATTCTTGTGTAATGTATTCTTAGTATGGAATTGAAAATAAGAAATTGATTTCAAGAAAAGCTGCATTTGATGAACCTTTTAGAAAAAATAATTTGAGGGCATCACTTGATTTGCCAAACACATCACAAATTTATACCTCCTTTAGAAACAAAAATGGGTCAAAATCCTACATAGTTGTGAAAAATGCACAAGTTAAGGGAATCTTGGTGCCAAAATTTCCTTGCAACAACATTGTTGAAGAACATGAATCAAAGAAATGTGAAAGAAGTGTAGTAGGTGGTTCCACACCTTTGAAATTCCATCATTTCAAAGGAATCCCCCAAAAGTACAGGTCTTTAAGGATGGTTGTAAACTGTTTTGAATATGAAAAATATTGAAGGGGATTGATGTTAGCAAATCATGATGAAAATCCTAACAAAAAGAGGTAAATATTTTCAATTTTAGTGGTGTGCAAAAGTAGGTAATAATCTCTAGAAAGTCATCGATTGTGTTAAATGAACTTGTTGAAACACACAACTTGGTATTTTTTTGCACACATAAAACATATTGTCCAACACAAATATATAAGATACAAGGGAATGATTTACTTGGACCATAATGTTAAATAAAAACTAGGGTTGTGATTTATGTAATTATGATGACTTATAAATGTTTATAGACAAAAGGTGATACAAGCTTTTTACACATTTGAGGAACTATGCCAACATCTTAAAGAAGTAGAAGAACTTTGTGTAGCAAAATGGAGGGGGAAAGGAATTCCATGTCAAAAGTAGCTAGATTTCAAAGTTGGCACCAAAATGAGGTTGAAAGGGCTACAAGTGAATAATAACAAATATATTCGAAATGTGCCTAGCATTTATGCGGGTGATTGGTTTTGGTATAATTTTGAAATGTTTATTATTGGTCTTCATAAGCAATTGGAAGTAGGCATGACTTTTATAAGCAAAATGAAATTGCCTTTTGGCATTTCATTGGCCACAAGCATTGTAATTAAACAATTTGGGAACCCATACAAAAATGATAGAGATTGTGGTGAGTTTATCACACACAATGGTCAAGGAGGGCTCTCAACTAGATCTAGCACAACACATAATGTTGCAAACCAAGTTTTAACTCAGGGAAATGAAACACTCAAGAATAGCTATGAAGGTCATCAAATGGTTCAAGTTATTCGAGGTCACAAGGACAAGGAAAGCCCAACAAGTGAATTTTACACCTACCTTGGCCTTTATTATATTATGTGTATGAGACATGAACTTGGGAAAATGGGAACTTGGTCTACATGTTTGATTTTAAACGTCAAGAAGGTCAAAATCCACTCCCTACATGTGCACCCAAATCTAAAATACATATTGCCAATATAAATGCAAGTTCAAACAAATCTATAAAAATTTTAAAACAAAAATGGGATCATTTGTCAAAGTCTAATGTCACAAGCAACCCATGTTGTCAAAAGGACAATGGAGAATCTTAGTAGTATTTTCTAACACAAATTAAATTACTTATATGAAAAGGTCATGTAATTGCCATAAAAGGAACAAACCAATTATTGAAAGTAATGAAAATTTGTATTTCTGCTACTTTGAAAAAACACCATTAATTGTATTATTGAAATATCCATCCATCTTATTTACTCATGAAGTTGGAATCCTTTGCTTTTGGAGTCATTTTAGTATGTTGGAATTATTTACATACAAAAAAAATTTGTTGAAAAATATTTTAAAGTAGTGTTATAAAATATAAATGTGTTTTTTCTTATTCAAACTTTCACCAAATGTTGTCAAATTTATTGAAGGCTTTAATATATTTCATAAGAAGATCCACATACATTGTTCAAGCATTTAAAAATCCTTTTAGTTTGGATTGGATTGGGTGGTTGCAAGATAAGGTGGACCAATTTTGGCAAATAAATTATTTGTATGTATAAAGCTAAAAATAGAAAACTAGTCCGTGTTTTTCAACTTCAAAAGTTCAAAATTCTATATTTGATGTATATATGTTGTAATTTTAAAAATAAATGTCTTCTTATTCAAGTTGAGAATTTTTAATCTAATAGCAAATTTGACATAGTTATGATTTTATGGCATGTTAATGACATGTTAATACATCACACTTTGCAAAACAATACAATGCAACGCATTAATTATGTGTTGACATCATGCCACATCATGTCATCACCCTTATTCTATGTGATGAATATTTGAAAACATGGTTGTAGCATAAGTCAATTGTTCAACTATTTTGGTGGACTTTGTCTTTAAACAGATGAAAATCGAACAGATTGTTCCAAATTAGATTAATGAAGTTTGTGATATTAGAGGAATGTGTTGGCGGTCTAGTAAATTCAGTTTTTGAATTTAAGTTAAAACTAATCATCATTGTGTCAACTTGTATAATTGAAAGTATTCAACATTTCAACTAAGGTCATTCACTATGGACAAGTGGTGTAAAACCATTTCAAAACTATACAAATTTGACAAATGAACCCATCTTCTTTACACCACCTTTTCACTATGGCTCAAACCTTTTTTTTTCTATTTGTGCAAACCCCTTTAGTACTAAATCCTTTCCCTTGGATCTTTTAGGTCAATTCAAGTTTATAAAAACCAATGGTGTTGTCGCAACCCTAGCATTGGGCTTGTGACTAAAGCAAGGGCTTGCGAAGGTGCGGGCCAAGAGGGAGGCCTAGGAGTCACATTTTATGTTCCCAGGAGTGCAAGAGAATGTGAGGGAATGAACCTTCACACTCCCAAGTGAGCTCCCACTTTGGGAGTTGAAGTCCCAGTGGATTCCCGAATCTTTAAAGAGCGATTGCAAAGGTCAAAACCCATTGGATCAAAGATTTCCTTATATCATTGGAAAGCTCTTGGAACTTAAATGTCTAAAATGGGCTCACATGACCCATTTGGACACTTAACACATAACTTATGGGCAAAAGAAGGGCCAGGAGTCAAATTGCCAATTTGACTCCTGACCACTAAAAGTCAAGAATCACCCTGATTTCTTTGCATGTAGGTGATGTGCAACATACCGTTGAAAAGTTCTTGATGAAAGCTACAATTTTTTTTTAGACTTTATTTCAATTTGAGGTCTGCACGCAAAGTTATGGGGCTCCAAAGTTGTGGGAGTCCCGACTATGGGAATTTCAAGACTCCCACTTGGGAGTCCCAGGACAAAATGACATTTGGGTGTTGGTCCCGTGGGTAGGCACAAAGTATATTATAAGGGGGAAGGTGGTGGCTTCATCCAAGTTTGAGCCATGGTGAGTCTTGTGAGTCTAAATTTGTCCGTGGTTCGTCCTAGCTCCAAAAATGTTCCAACTATGCACTAACCAACTCGTTGTTTGGTTTTGTGTAGGTCTATGGGAGTGAGTGATTGCTTGTCATTCTTTTTAGTCCCATCCTGGAACTCCAGCATGCCTTTCTACCCCCAAAATGCTGCAAGCCAGGGAGCATGCCCCAATTCTTTGTTATTCTGTTGTTTTCAACTCAGACTCACATTTGATCTATCAAGGAGCTTAAGAGTGCGTCAAGTGCACCTTTATTAACTATGAATTTTTATTCTAAAATATTTTTAAAATATTATATTTGTAAATTAGAAGAATCATCAAAAGTTTTATGACACAAAAAGATGTTGCATTATACTATTATGTGAAGATGTGCTTAAAAAATCTCCCCAAAAATATTTCATTCTCAAATCATTTTAAATCGTTTAATAGTTCATTAAATAACAAAAAACATTAGTTATGATGTTTTAGGAATGTTTTGAATATTCTATCTTCATTATATTCATTTTAAATCATTCCCCATGTTTTCATAATATATATATATTTAAATCATTTAAACACATTAAATCTTTTTGCAACATTATAATTATTTTTATACTAAAACATTTAAATTTAGGTAGTGGTTACCCTTGCCATGACTCCTATTACCTTGAATTCGCCCTTCTTTATTGTTTTGAGTAGTGTTGTTTATTTCTACATTACATTTATGCAAGTGATGACAAGCAATGAAAAAATGATTGCATCTAGCAAATCACCACATTTGACATGCAAATCACTATTATAAGTGGGCCATTCAATTGCTCTTTATTTCTTCTTCTTTTTCATTCATTTTTTTAATATGGAGCGATTTCTTTAGCTATGTTTTCATTTGCCCCTTCCTTTCATGAGGTTATAACATCAACATAAGATGGGAGCTTGAAGGCATTAGTACCTTACATCGAATACATTTTTGTAATTTAGTAAATGATTATTTGGAGTATATCCAAAATTTGAGATTTTTTCCCCCACAATTTTCCAAAAATCTCAAGAATTTTCATGCCAAAAATTATTAAAATCTAAATAAATAACATAAATATATATAATGCTTGAGAATTAAAAATAATAATTGTCCTATAATTTAATCATTGCTTCTTTCTTTCACCTATTATTTTTCCTTTTCCCTCTTTGATTATCTTTGCCTTCCTATTCCACTTTCTCCCTTTTCTTGCCCATTTTTCTTTTACAAATTACTTTGATTTTTCATGTCCTCCACTTGAAAAAAACTTGATAGATGGGTTCATTCATGGTTGGGGTTTCATAAAAAGGAAAAATATATATCCAAGAAAACATTAATAGTTTTTACAAATAACAAATACAAAAAAAATAATTTAATGATAAAATTTGAATAATAATTCTTTGAAATAATTTGAATTAAGACTAAGATAATTCATGTGGTGGTGATGATTTTTCTCGCATGTACATTGGTGTGTATATAAACCTTGGTTCAAACATATAATTATAGAAAATGTTGGAATAATTTGTTATGAATTTATTTTTTGGAATGATTATTTCTTGCACATGTGACCCACAATTAAAGTTATAAATCTTAAGCCTAATGAATATTAAAAATCAACTAAACAACCCAAAAAATAGTCCTTTTCCTTGCAGCCCCAAAAATTGAATTATGTTACTTTCAAAAAAAAATTATGATTTATAATACAATCAAATGCATGCAATGAATGTGGCCAAACATAGTTGTAAGCATTATTTATCTATTATTTGTTTTTGACATTCACTGTATTTCTTAATGGATTATTTTTTATTCCTTTTCTAAAAACATGCAATTTAGACATTTGACATGGTTAGCTTAAAGGATTCAAAAGGACATTTATATAATTTCCATTTTTAAAAAAATATGTTTATTAATTTACCACGACACCATGTTATCTATTGGCATAAAAAAATCCAATACAATTACAATGATGCAAATTTAAAAAATCCAAAGTTATCCTTTCTTATTTTTAAAAACTTAGACACTCCTTTTTGGTACCCCAATTGTGAATGGACCTAGATGCTTGCATGATCACTTATATGTTTTTAATTACGTCCATATTAAGTAAATTTTGTATAACTTTTGAGTTCAAGTAATTGCAAAATAAAGTGGATCATTTTTTCTATCACACTACAAGTTTTTGCAAAATGTCATGCATTAACATGCCATAAAGTCATCATTAAAGTTGTCAACTTGAATAAGAAAACACCTATATAAAAAAGTTGTAACATATATACACCAAATATAAAGTAATGAACCTTTGAAGTTGAAAAACATGGGTTGGTCTTCTATTTGTGGTTTTATATAAATCCAATGTTTTAATAGATTATGTTTGGGATATCTTATAAGTACTCAATGTACGACATATGAAAGTAAAAGGAACATATCTATGCAAAAGTTTCATTGGAAATCAAAAAAAGTTATGGACTTTTGAATTACTTAAAATGGGCCTTATTTTCAAAAGTCCTCATCATAATCATTTTTTAATGAATTTCAATGTTCCTTTCATTGAACATGTATGTTAAAAATTTATCTTGTTGGATTTTTATTCATATAATATTCATTATTTCATTAACCACCTTCTAATCTCCCATTTAACAATGATATCATAACAATTGCCATTTTAACACTATTGAATGGACTTTTCTAAATCATTTATCTATCAGCATTAGTCCACCTTATGTTGCAACCACTTGTTTTGCAAAATATATAATTTGTAGAATATTATAAAAAATAATTAGCAACCAATATTATGTTGCCAAGCAAAAAAAATAATCAAGATCTCTTTTTTCAAAGAAAATATGCAAAAGTATCGGTTGAATGTTTTTGTAAATAAATAAAAAAAGATTACTTGAAATTTGCCCAATATGCATCTAATGGTTAAGATGGTATTAATTCTAAAAAAAACTAAAAAAATAAATAGGAAAACCACAAGGGAAAGTTGAATAGTTGTTCAAAGGTTCCAGTTTATTCATTATGATTGAAAGGTTTTTTGTTCTTCCTTCTCCTTTAACTATATATATAAGTGGTGCTAGCGAATTATTTCAATTTATTTTTTGTTCACAAAAATCTAAAAAAATTCAAAGGCTAAGGATGTTTAAAGACCTTTTTTATGCCAATTGTTATAATACAATTTGAGTTTGGGCAATGAGTAAGTAAAATTGCGCATTTGTCTTCATTTATGAGGACGCTTCCCAAAAGATATGAGTTTCTTTTAACAAGATGATGTGATGTGCACATATGATGCATAAGTAAAACAAACTTTGTATGTTTAATTGTTTGTTGCTTAAATGTGTTGCCTTTGCATACATGTTGCTTGTACATACACATTGTTTTTATGAATCACTCTTCAAGAAAAAATTTGGATGTCACTTGCATACAACAACTTGGTACAAATGGTTCCTTCTTTTTCAAAGGTGAAAAGAATGTTTGTCTAGCCTACCATCATTGTTGTTGTCTTGGATGTTATGCTCTTATTAGATGATATTACTACAATATGTGTTAAATTTCACAAAGTTTAAATGTATGTTTCTTATATGAGAAGGAATATGAATTAAGAAACATTCATGTTGTAAACACTTTATGCACTTCAATAAAGGGAATTGATGTTTATGCTTGGGCTTTTGGGATGGGTGCAAATGAAACATAATTCCTAATTTGAAATAGAAATGAATTGTACTTAGGTAAGTGACCACCTTGTATTTAACAATAATCTAAGGTTTTGATTGATATTGTTGTTATTAATGTTGTTGTGTTTTGATTGATTTGGAAAGATCCTTTTCCATCATTGAAGAAACACAATTCATGAAGGACCTTTATGAAAGCAAGGTATGAACAACATTCATTCATGATGTTATTATTTGATGGAAACAAAATACAAATTAAATCACATAACTTTGTCTTTAATGTGAGAGTCCTTTGATGAACTAAACAAAACCTTTACAATATGTGTTTGCAACTACAACATGACTTTGCTTTAACTCCTTGTCCACTTTAACTCAACTATTTTTTCAATTGTATTGCAACTATATTGTGATTTTTTTCTAACTAATTGTATTATCTTAAAAAACTACATAGATGTTTTCATTATGAAGCTATTAATCAAAAACTAATTGTTGATTGAGAAATTAACAATTAACAATTATTTTAGGTATTTTTGATAGTATGCATAAATAAACAAAATGTACTTAGTAAAACTTATGTGTGGGACATTAAAAGTGAATCATTTTACCTTGCATCCACCATGTTGTCACTCCTACAAATGTTGTCTTTCATGTTTTTTAAAAACTATGTTTTAGTAAAAAAATAGATAGATGGACAAGATTATCAAATAATAAAAAGGACCAATTGCTTTAAATAACACATATTTGCATTTTAATCATATCAGGCATGACTAAGTTGCTAATTATGTGGACACTTGTCATTTTCATTTTGATTAAAAAAAAGAATGTGCTAGTTGACATGGCAAGTCTATTTTGACTAAAAAGTAGCATATGTTAGTTGATGTGGCTTGTCTCTTTTGACTAGAAAAATCATAAATAAGATAAATAATCAAAAATTTAAATTATTTACTAATTACAATTCTTAGGGATATAAAATGTAAACCTAGGGATGTAGGCCTTCTAGGCATCAAGGGTGTTATTTGGTGAGCACATGAGCATGAGCGCGAATAGAATAAAATAGTAGGTGGCATATTCCCATCACCTTATATTTATATTTTTTGACATAGGGTGATTGATGTCACAATGCCAAAACGTGGCATTAATGACTACAAAAATCCAATTGTATGTGCCATTTATGACTCGAACTGACTACATGATTGCCTAGTCCAAATGACCATGTTATAAATCCCATTAGTTGCATTAATCGTAGCCACACTAATGACTACATGTCGCCATGACTACAATTGCAAAAGACATAGTCCTAGATCCAACAAGACACATGGCAACCTCACAAAATGCCATGTATCACTTTTTTTTTAAAAACCAATTTGTTTTCTTTCCAATCAAATATTGCCACATGTTAGCCTCTTAACCTAGGGGACCTAGCCTAAAAAGCCTAGCTTAAGCCACCTAACCTAGAAAACTTACCCTAGGTCATTTAGCCTAGATGCTAAAAAAGCTTCATAGGTTAGGCAAGCCACTAAAGTATCTAGGCATTTAAATTTTTAGGTGGCTAGGTGTCAAGGTTTACAAGGGGGAGGACTTGAACTCCCCACTTTCATTTTGGGGAATAAATTTTTAACCATTGCACCACATTATTTATTTATGCTATAATCTATTTACCATTAATCTATAAATAATAATTTTTTAGCTCAAGTTAACCTAACTCACCTTAGGTTGACCTAGGCTAATTTAGGCCTAGCCTTGGCTAAATAGGTTAACCTAGACTAACTTAAGCATTCCTAACCTAAATGTAGGCCTACTTACCATAAATTGACATAGACTTAGACTAGGGTAAAGTAGGCTAAACTTGACTAAATTAGGTTAAACACAATTGTTAAGGCTAAACTTGGATAAATTCGGTTAAACTAGAATATTGAAGATAAACTAACATAAATTTCAACTAAATTAGAACATTTGAATATAAACTTTGCAAAATTTGGCTAAACATGGCTATTTAGGTTAAACTTGGCAAAACTTGGCAAAACCTAGTTAAACATGGCTATGTAGATTAAATTTGGCAAAATTTTGTTAAACATGGCTATTTAGTTTAAATTTGACTGAACTTGGCAAAACATGGAAAAACATGACTATTTAAGTTAAACTTGGCGAAATTTGGCAAAACATGTCTATTTAGGTTAAAATTGGTTAAACTTGACAAAATTTGGCTAAACATGGTAATTTAGGTTGAACTTGGCAAAACTTGAAAAAATTAAACTAAACATGGTTATTTAGGTTAAACTTGGTTAACTTTGGCAAAACATAAATAAATTACGCTAAACTAAAGTATTCAACAAAATTGGCAACACACAGCTAGACTTGGCAAAATTTAGATAAATTAGGCTAAATTAGGGTATTGAAACAAAACTCGGCAAAACATGGCAAATCATGGCTATTTAGGTTAAACTTGGTTAAATTTGGCAAAATTTGGTTAAACATGGCTACTTAGGTTAAACTTAACTAGACTTGGCAAAACTTGGATGAATTAGGCTAAACTAAGGTATTGTGGCTAAACATGATTAAACATGGCTACTTAGGTTAAATTTGGCTCAATTTGGAAAATTTTAAATAAATTAAATTAAATTAAAGTATTGAAGCTAAACTTGGTTGATCATGGCTATGTAGTTTTAAATTGGCTAAACTTGGCAAAAGTTATAAAAATTTAGCTAAATTAGGGTATGGAAGCTATATTTGGCTAATTATGACTATTTGAAAATTAAACTTGGCTAGACATGTCAAAACTTAAATAAGTTAGGCTAAAATAGGGTATTGACATTAAATTTGGTTAAACATGGCTACTTAAGCTAAACTTGAATAGACTTGGCCAAACATGGTCAAACATGGCTAAACTAGGGTTAATTTTAGTTGAATTTGTTTCAATTTGGTTAATTTGATTTTTTGTAACCAATTAAAATTGGTTAAACCAAGTTAAACTATTTTAATTATATTTTGCTAGGTTAAAATTAAGATATTTAAACTAAAATAAATTATATTAAATTATATTAAATTATGTAAAATCTGGCTACATTAAGTTAAATTAGACTAAACTATGTGATTTATGCTAAATTAAGCTAAAGTTAAATTGTGTTAAAGTAGGTTAATCTAAGTTATGATAAATTAAACTAAATTATGGCATGCCACGACAAATATTGGTGCCATGAATTCAAAACACATAAAAACTTGTGGTGTCACAAAAAATCATGGATTGCCATGAAAATTTGTGACATTTTGTTGCCAAATGGCATGCCATGTCATCATCACATGGAAGATTGAGTCATTATTAATCCCAATAAAGGACAACAATATTTTCAACTAGCTAATAAATGAGACTAATTCATTAAATCAATGACATGAATCATGATGTTGACAAATAAAATCATAGCATCTTGTTGGCATATAACATGTCATGTCATCAACATGGGAGATTGAATGATTATTAATCGCAAAGGTGGATGGTTTTTACAATTAATCAATTAATGAGCCAAAATTGGAAAATAATGTGATATTTTACTTTAAAAACAAACAATTTGTCATATTGACCACAATTGCAAAACCATGATACCATGTGGAATGTTAATGTTTTTTGTCATTACTTAATGATTGTATGATTAAGTAGTTATAAATGTAGTTGAAAAAAGTAATAGTCATTTTTATGTTTGATTCAAAGGACATTATTTGTTGTAGTAAGGGCAAAGTTTTTGGACTTGCATCTTGATGTGAAAAGCTACATTGAAGGATTGGACATCATCTCTAACATAGTGATTAACCAATAAATGCTTCATTTTATCCAAAGTAGTGTATGAGTAATCATGTTGATTAATAGTCAAGTATTTTGTTACATACAATGCCAAAACATGTCTTTTACAATTGGTCTTATTCAAATGTAGTCATTTTTCTAATCATTTTTAAAGTCAATGATGCAATTTCTAGTCGTTTCTGCCATTGTAGTTGAATAGAACAAGTCATAAAAAGACATGTTTTAGTGTTGTAATTGCACGTGGAATATTGCATCATCATGTTGTGAGACTATAAGTTGTTATTTTAGTCGCAAAAGTTAGGGTATCTTTAATTAAATAATTTTATTTATTTAAAACTTATTATTAAGATTTTAAAATTAATAATATATTTATTTTTAAAAACCCACTAATTGTCATAATAACTATAGTTGCAAAACCATAACATCACATGACATCTCAATGGCCTTTACAACTACATAATGATTTTGGTGACTAAGTAGTTACAATTATAGTAAAAAATGATAATAGTCATTTCTTGGACTAGTCAAAAATTCCATAATGTGTTGTTGTGCCACATCCATAGTTCAATTTTATGCATTGCAAAAGAATACATATTTCATTGTAAGGCATAAATCAATACCCTTAAAATAGTTAGTTGTGAGAATTTTGCACCTTATTATTTGGGTTGGTGGGTTCCTTTCCAGGGCACATGTTTGGAGTAACCAAACATTGATTTGGTTTTGACAACTTTAACCATTTGTGGGTGGGATGGTGAAAAAGTATGCCTTCAAAAAGGCCCCAAGTTTTTAAAATATGGTCGTTAATGGGTTTTTTCTATGCCCATCAAAGTTATTCTACTTCTGAATTTTTCAACAATAGGTTCCCAAAACAACAACATGTACATGAAAAATACCAATAATACTTAAACTAACTTCAAATCCTAAATTAACATGTACACAAATCATTCAAAACTTGAAATAAATTGGTTGAAAGAAAAATGATTCATGTTCCATAAATGAAAATTGAAACATATAATCAAAATGAAGTCCAAAAGCTCCTCAATAGGTATGTCCTCCTAGTCTTATACTAACTATTTCAAATTACAATAATCACAATTGACCGTTATAAACAGTCATTGGTCAATATCTAGACTAACAATCCATTTTTAAAAAAAAACTACACCCTATTTAATTACATGTTCAACTACCGGTTTTGCCAAGTATAAGTTATGTAAATGACTTGTTGACTAACCTATCAACTTATCTTTTTAACCTAGTAACATTACCTACTAGGTTTAATAACTATTTAGGTCAATACTATAGGTTGGCTTAATTATAAGTTAAGACATTTATTTAACAACTTGTTTTCATTATCAACTTATTAAGTCACTTGTTGCTAAATATGGGTAACAATGGCAAATGCAACATCACACCAACTTGACTCATAATGAGGTAACCTATTTTGAAAAGTTGAATTTAGCTTTAGTTGCCAACAAAAGGATAATGTTGGCAATTTATTTAGGAGTCAATGTTTTACTCCCATTAGTTGGCTTGTCATTGCAAGTAATATGTTTATTTTCCAACACTACAATAATGTGAGGCCAACAAATGCAAATGTTTTACCTACTATATGCAACAATAAAAGTGTTAAGGTACTTTCACAATAAAATGAGCCAAATCCAACTCCTTTGTCCTTTTCAAAAGGGTAAGGACTTGAAATTAGAAATTGAGATGACATGCAATCATTGCACAAAATTTATGGTTTAATCACATATTTCACTTATACAATATATTCTTATAATAAAATTTATTTTCTTTCAATTTTACAACTTATCTTTATGTTTATTCAAGAGTTATTGGAAAGAAAATTATTGATTATGAATTTTACAATTTATTTATATATCAATTCCAATGATGATCCAAAACCATGTAAAGTCTAATAATTATTCAATCTACATGAATGTGAAAATTTTCCAAAGAAATCTAAATCAATTTTGATAATTCTTATGTGATTTACTGAAGACCTCAAGATTAGTTACAAGTGTTTAATTTGTCCTTCTTCACCTTCAAATGTTGATATAATTGACTCATATTTTTTATCTGTCATTCTTGAATGTATATTACATCACACTATGTAGATTACAAGAAAAACATTCAATCCTAAGTGAAGTTAAAATTTGACAAGTGTGTTATTTATGAGTGGTTACACTTATAGTGGCTCATTATGTAGCAGACTTACTCACCAACCGGTTGCTTTTGTTCAAAATGATAAAGCAACACATCAATAATTAGGAGACTCGTCAGCTTCTTGAAGTGATGGTGTTCCCCCCCTTGAAATTCTTGCACAAGGGTATGGATGAATTTCCAACTTGGTGTCTAGTAGCTAGCAAATTGGCAAATATATGATGTGATAATAACAAATTACCCATCTTGCTCATGCATATCCTTTGTTAGTATGATGGCAACTTCTTCGGGTAGGTGTGCCAAGTGGGTGCACTATAAACATATATAATACATATTACAATACATAATGTTTTATGGGTAGACAAAGGAGTTCATTCATTTTTCCAATTGGAGTTGGGATGAGGTTTAGTGATTGTTGATGTGTACAAAGGCCTATGAGGGTGCATGATACCCAAGTTTACCAATGTATTTTTTTTCAATGGATAATAAAACTTTTTTTTTGTATTCAATGTTGTAATGTTGATCATAATTTATAGTATCATATCTAGAATTTTGTTATAAAAAAAATGGAAACTCTAACAAATCATGAAGAAAATGCCTATTTAGAAATAACAAAATAGTCATGTTTTGTACACATCAAATAATGGATGTTGTTGTTGTATGTTGTTATACCCAACTGTCATATGTTTTTGTTGTTGTTGTTATACGTAATTGATTGGAGATGGTGAAAAAAAAATTAACCCAAAAACTAACTCCACCAAATGTTATATGCAAACTAGGACCATTCCAATTATCCAATCATTGTAATTAATGTTTTATATTTAGTGTTGGCATAATGAATTTGTTTGAATCCAACATAAATCCATGACAAGATGTTGATGGCTTGTATTTGTCCACATGGCAAACCCTTCTTGCCACGTGTTAACATATTCGTCCATGCGGCAAAAATATTCCATGATGTGGGATGGGAACATTTTCCAAATATTTTGTTTATGTGGCTGAAATATTTTATAAAGATTCCATCCTACTCGCAAGTTCATTGCTCACTTGCTCATTGTTCACTTATCACCCATCAGCTGTGTTGCCCTAGGGATGTACATAACATTATGCCAAAACATGATTTTCATGACTACATTCATATGATTACACAATCAAATAGGACCCATTGTTCATGTCATTTTGACATAAGTGCCTACAAAAAGGGCATAAACAATGGGTCCAATTTTACTACAATCATATTTTTGTAATCATGAAAATATTGTGTTTATATTTTTTGCTCCCCCAATTGCCTCCCCTATGCATGTTAACTTTAAATCATGAACAAGGTGGCACAAGAGGATTGAACCCCTCACACATTTATGGTGACAACCCAAGGCATTAACCATATAACCATCATGTCAAATGATGACAAATAATGTCATAGCAAAAATATAAACACATGTTCATTTTGAATTTCAAACATTATAATTTCAAGTCATGACATATATGTCAAAACATTTAATTGTAAACATTAACAAAGGTTAGTTATTGGTGTAGGTAGATGGCAAATATTTCATTACACCTACTTACAAATGGCTCACATGTTATTTACCTACCTACTTATTTATTACCATC
>Ga0116228_10002445_pt1 | contig 16073 bp, 9 predicted proteins | sample S1TSphfallax_2_FD_89694 | JGI IMG/M metagenome (GOLD analysis project Ga0116228, IMG submission 89694) | Host-associated microbial communities from peat moss isolated from Minnesota, USA - S1T2_Fc - Sphagnum fallax MG | ecosystem: Host-associated > Plants > Peat moss > Unclassified | place: USA...
GATGATTGCCACTTCAACTACATCACAAAATTGGAAAAAAAGAAAAAAGCATGTATCCAACATATGAAAAATTCCAAGAAAATTCAAAGTTTGCATAAATAAAAAATTAAATAATTTCATTATGCAAAAACGAAATGACTTTTTAGAAAGGAAAAGAAAAAAGAAAAAGAGAGTTTTACAGTGATAAATCTGACCCTAGGCTACGGTAACTCTATCTTGTAAACCAGTAGTTCTGTACTGATTCTTCCATGAAAACTGACAATTCTTGGAAGTTTTTGAAATAACCACAATCTAGAGGCAGAGGAAACATTGGTGGGACAGAACCCTAATCAATCCAAGCCCTAATCACCTGCTGACTGTAAATTGAACAAGTGAAACAGCCCAGGTTTTAGGGTTTAGGGTTTTGGCCCAAGCATGGTGGCTCGGCTACATGAGAGACACTCGTGAGATATGGGAACTTCATGGGTGCCATGAGTTTTTCTTTTTTCTGACATGGGTGCTCCACCTGGTTACAAGATCCTTTTCAGGAAGAGCTTTTAATTAGGGTTTGAACACAGCCATCTTTCCATGATGAACCAAATCAAAACCAAGAAACATGTGAAACCACACAACAGTCACCTTGAGGAGCTGTTGAATTGGGGACCCATGATGATGATGGAAATCTCTAGACATGGTGCATTGAACCTGAAGAAGAAGAAGCACACATGGGTAAATGGCCTCCAACCAAGTTGCCAGAGGATCAAATGTCTCACTCACACTTATGCCCTAAACACATGGGAAATAGCTCTTTCTATAAATCACACTCCACTCCCTGTCAGGGCTGCAATAATTTTAGATTATACCCACCTTTCCAAACAGGCCCTCTCTCATGAGTAGAGAAGCCAAACATAGTTATGCAATTGTTTGGAAGACAGCTTTCTTTTGCCCTTTCTCTGAGGGTCACAAAGAGCCTATGTAGGTCATGAATGAAGTCCTGTTCTGGTTCTAATATTAGTCTGGACTAGCTTACTTGAGTTTTCTCAACATTGGAAATCATTTGACCCAGCACCCACCAATGCAACCATCCATTGGACCCTTCTACTTCCACCACACTCTCCCTAGGTAACTACCTATGTAACTGGGTACTAGGATCATAGGTAAGTAGGTAGGAAAATACAAGTGGTTTTTATGTATGTAAGTAAGTAAGGCATTTGGTGTCTGCTATGTAAATAGATACATGTGGATGGTTAGTACATACCTAACCACTCTAGTTAGCTATGGGATAGTAATATAATGAGAAAGTGTTTCTTATCCACACACCATCCTTTTTTGCATGGTGGGCTGGTGGGTGTTGGTTCACTTTGGCCCATCATTCTTATTCATGGCTGATTTTATATTGGAATGTGCTTTCAAATACCATACTTGATCCAACCTTATGAACTTGCCTAAAGTTTATTTATTTTTTAAAAATGAGGTTTGATAATTTTAGATTTAAATTTCCAAATTTTCAACAGTTGAAGAATATATATGCAAGATACATCTTGTGTAGTGAATTAGCGATAATAAACCCAATGCTTTTTCAACAATTTCAACAAATATCAATAAATTGCACAATTTCAACAATTTTTTATTCATACCAAACATCAATCATAGGCATGGTATTTCATCTATTAGACATAATTTCAAAATGAAAAATGTGGACATTCATTACTTTTGCTAGGCTGGTTTGCTAGCAAGGTGCCTAATAATAAATTATTTTTGTCAATTATGTTCAGTACTAACAATAATAATAATTTATATAATTCAGCATAATACTAAAATTTAATGCCACTTTGTGCTTGAGTTGAGAGCTTGATTCAGATTTTTGGATGGCATGCACATATTTTTCAAAAAAAATGGCAATTTCAAAAGTAATTAATTAATGCCTAACTAGCCTAGGTACTAGGGCAATCTAATTGTATCTTCTAGCAATGAAAATAGTAATCCTCAGAAGAACACATTTTGAGTACCTATGGCCAAAGAGGTAGGTAGGTTTGGATGCCACATTTTCATTTGACAACAAAAAGACCAAAACTCCAAAAAAATATCAAACATATTCAATTGGTCATACAAGCATTAATTAGACATATCATTATAATATAGAAAGGTGCAATCAAAACAATGACAATAACAAATTGTATCCCAAGTCTTACATGGATATGAAGTCCACTCTTGGGCAGGTCTTTGATTTTGTTGATACCCACCAGTTCTGGTTTTGGGGAAGTATTTCAGAGTCAAAATACCTCCAGTTCTAAGTTAATTTAAAACTCTAAACAAACTGTGTGGTGTGAAGTGAACTTACCTCCAAGATTGCCAAGGAGACTCCACAAAAACACTTTGAAGATAACCATTGTGCCAATTCCAGCCCATGTGAAAAAACCTTTCAAAACCATTGGCAAAAAAAACCAAACAAAAATCTGCATTCCTGAGTTAGTTTGATTTCTGGAAGTAATGGGAAGACCCAGTCATGCTATTACGGAGTGAGCACTAGAGAGATTTAGCTAAAGAAAATACTCAGTCTGTACTATATCAAGCTCAAACAAGCTTACAAGGGTAAATACTTAAATACCCACTGGTTCTTTGAAAATGTTCAAGCACCCAGAACCAGTGGTCATTTTATTCTGAATTTTTTTAATAAGAAAAAACCCAGAACTGAGGTCTTTGATTTTGAAGAGTTTTGAAAAACCCAGAACCAGAGGTTATCACAAATTCAAAGAACCGCCCAACACTCGTACAATGCAACTAATTTTGCCTTCAGGACACTATCTTTGTCATCACCACTCTCTCCTCTTCAACTGCTAAAGCAACTACATCCCAGCTTCAACCAGACTCTCTCAGTCTATGCAAGGACATGGTTTATTTTCATCGTCACAATTTCTGCTGAGGGTATAACAAAGTCTAGAATATAGTGTTGGCAACCAGAGGTTGAATCTCCTCTTGACCGCTGAACCCAAGTGTAACTACTTCAGCTGCATCAACATTTTAGCTGAAAACCAATAAGAACCCAATAAAGGCCACCATGAGATTCAGATTGTGTGTGGCAATTGTTCCCGATACAAGTATCAAAGTTCCTGCAGTGCTTACTAACTCAAATACAGCTCTGCAACAACCATGAACTACCATACCTTCTTCAAAGATTAATGATGAATGTCTCTACTCTCCACCTCCTGCTCTCATCTAAATAGGTTCTCTGTTTCAAACACAACTCCAGAAACATGAAAAAATCAAGAGGGCTTATATGCAAACTTCAAAGTGTGAGAAATAAACAAGAAATGACTGAAATAGGCAAAATTAAACAGAGAAAAGTGGACAAAGAAGCTGCAGAAGTCTCCACAATGCACTCACTTGTATTCACAGAAAACTATTCAGTAATCTTGATATAACCCTGGGGGAAAACCATTCTATTGAGGTTGCAGGAATTGGCTGCCACAGGAGCAATGTGCCCATTACAAGTATATGCCAACGGGTTACATCCCATGCCACTTTCTCCACTTGAAACCACTATCCCATGAGAAGTTATTCCAGTCATCAGAATCAGCTTTGCTCACATGAGATGACCCAAAATGCTTATTGTGATGGTCATCAAGCTTCCCATCATCCCAACCTTGCCATGAGTCACCACAGCATTATTGCTGCTCCCACCCTTGCTATCAATGCCATTCTTTGTGTCCCTCCCGTGCCAGCTATTCATGGTCATTGCTGCAAGAATCCCAACTACTTCCACCATTGAAGTCCTGGAATCCACTGCTAGAGTGCATGGCACCGTAATGGGAACTAGTTCACTGCTCTGACTTCCATCTGCAGTGTAGACCTTCATTTGTTGTGAGGCCATGGCCATCACCCAATGTTTTCTATCCCAATTATGTGATTTTTGTTGCCACTACAAAAACTATTCCATTTAACATCTGATCATATCCTGCATCATGCACTTGCCACACTCACCCAACCACCATCCAAAAAATTACACAGAGCATACCATCACTGGACCACCACCAGCACTGCCCAGTGCAATAAAACCACCAGACACAAGAACCCTAGAGCAGTAGAATAAACAACAGTGCCTTCTACCAACATGACACAAGACTTCACAATAACACATTCCTAAACTAATCGAGATAATCGGCACTGAGAACTTTTCTGTACTTACGCTTTAAACTTCAACCCAAAAGATCACATTATCTGAGTACATTTCAAGCATATGGAGACAAAACCAAGTTTCAACAAGGGACAGACCGCTTGGTCCCATTCGTCTTCAGTGCAAAAGTGCTTGATCAGTGAACTACCTCTGCAGTATGGACTTTTACTCCCATTGAGAGATGAAATCCCAAAACAGAAACCTACTAGCTAGTATGAAAATGAGGAAACAGGAATAGAGAAAACAAAAGAAAAAGAAAAACACTGAGGCACAGTTTTGTACAACACGAACAATTGTACACATGTTCAGAGACCTTGAACAGCAATACAAGTATGGTATTGACCAGCTACCATAGCATCCCATTGACTTCAAGTTCATGAGCTCTGGCAGCAAGTGGAGGGAGAATTTAATGTCAAACAGTAAGAAACAAACTAAATTTCTAACAAGAGACCAGCAATAACTAAAAAACTCAGCAATGATGCTGCTACCTCAAAAAATAATAAAAAGAGAAGGAGAAGATCCTAAAAACCCAAGAAGAAAGAATAACACAAAAGGAAAAAGATAAACTAAATAAAAACAAAAAGGCTAGCTTCAACCCGCATCTTTAGAGACTGGGATGTAGGTACACGAAATCTTAGTGTACCATGCACAGTGATAACTGTTAGGAGAATCACAACCATGCATGACCAACCAACCCAATATGCTTTTTTTCAAGACACAATGTCTGTTGCAAATGTTACACACTACAATGTCAGTCATTAACTGCAAAAGCAATTTCACATTCTTGTTTGTTCAACTCAAGAAGACTACTAATTGAAGAGATTATCTATGAGATTGCAGAGGAAACTCCACAATAACACACTTTGAAGGAAACCCTTGTGTCAGTTCCAACAACCAAAAACAGAAGAACTGCAGTCATAACCTTCTGAGTGTCAGACCATCATCTTCATCATGAATAGCAGTGATTAGCTGCCATGACTGCCAATTGACTTCATCAGCTCCCACAAGTGACTGTAGATCCATATATGAAAATCAAGACAAGGAATTGAGTGAGAGTTTGGAGCTTTTCAATTTAGTGTTGTTATGGATTTGAATGGCATTTCAGTCAACACATGCCATGGAGACATATTAAAGGAGAAAAGAATACCTTTTGGAGGTAAACATTTATGACTAGCCCAAAACAATGGATATGCCTAGAAAATAATTTGCAAAAAATATGATTAGGCAAACACCTAGCCACTTTGGTCTAAGAACATAAAGAAGAAAAATATTGCCAAGGAAGGTGATAGCTTTATAGAAATGCAAGGATTCCACTGCAATGGCTATTTTCAATTAGAGATGGGCAAATGAGTTTAAAGGGTAGTGTGTGTTTACTGGTTTTCAACTCATAGTTGCTCCTTCATAAATATCCAGGTTTAACTCAATTTTTATGTTGAATTTGACATAGCTACACTCATTTTATTTCAACTAGTTCTTCATATGACTATAGAAAAACAACTAACATTGATGGAACTAGAGGCTTTTGTTGTTAATTTGGAATATGAACTACATAGGTTCATTTTTCTACACTTTCCAAAATGTATTGAAAAATATGAAAATTTAGATATGAATCTAAAGGAAGGTCTTAGTAGAATTGCCATTTACAACAATGGCAATCATAAGTATTCTTCACCTTGACAAAGGATACTCAAAGTTTAGCTACATGATGTTGTTCCATAAAAGTAAGTTTGTAGATTTGTTTTCAATTGATTCCAATTATAATTGTTGTCTTTTTTTTTTATGTGTACATGAATTTCCTTCAAAGGAAGAGGATCACACATAGGAAAGGAATTCATGTTCCCAAATTACACATTGTTTCTCAAGTCACAACATGGAATGATCTTGATATCTACTCTAGCGCTATTCATGATGGTAATATGTGTAACATTGGTTACACTTCGATCGGGTTAGCCTTGCTTACTAAAACTAGAAATATGAATGTTAGTGTAGAAAAATGAAAGATCTTGAATTCAATTAGGAATAGAGTTTGTTGGGAGGTAATTTGTGATTTGTTTGAAGGTCAACAACTTGTGCTTTGTTTTTATATTGGGTGTTTGCATGTTATGATGAACATAAAAAGAATCAAAATTAGATGTACATAAATTACTAAACATATCACAATCTTTTTTAATTTTATTTTGAGATTTTACATTTAGTTGATTTAGGCCTGAAAAATAAAATAAAATTTAAATCGACAACTAATTTTGGAAGGTAATTTGTGACATCATTTGAAGGTTGACATCTATTGTTATAGCTTATGTATACATTAAATTTATCCTTAAAATAATCCTTATTTTGGACCTAATTTTAGTCCTCATTATATTCATTCAACCTCCCTTTTGAGTTATCCACAAAGTCCATCAAATTGAGAATCAAAACTAAAAATAAACCAGCAAAAATGACCATCATAGTTCCTTTTTTAATTAAACTATTGTTTATGGAGGTTATAGAATTAGAAGACTATTTAAACAAAAGACTAACTAAGTCAAGGCCTACCTACCCATCTAGCTATGTAAGATAGGGATGATGAAAAACTTACATGGCAGACTACATAGGACTTACATGGGAGTCAATCCAAGTTAGGAAATATTTACATGCTATAAAAAGCCTACCGAGGGGATAAAAATATTTCCTAGGTTAGGGGACATTAAAAGGTTATTTAGGGAGGCTACCTAAATAACCTTAGGGGTGATATTTAAGAACTATTAAAAACCACCTAAGGGCCTACCAAGGTTATGTAAGATAAAAGCTATCCAAACTAACATAGGGGGTTACCTAAGTGAAGGAATACTTAAGGGCTACTTAAAGGCCCACTTAAAGAACTAAACAAGGATTACATAGAAGCTATGAATTAGTTCTTAGTAACCCCAAGGTAACCCCCTTATGTAGGGCCTATGTAACATCTTAACTATGAATCAATCTTAGGAATCTTTTACCTAATTCCTAGGTAATGCTTATGTAACCTTTAATGTAGGTTTTTGATAAACCTTATATACCCCCTTAGATAGGCTTAATCTAACCTTTTAGATAATCCTTAAGTATATCATTGCCTAGGTAGGTCTTTAAGTGTTGCCTTGGATTCCCTAGGTAGATCTTAAATAATTTTTTAAATAATCCTTAAATATCCCATAACCTAAGTAGACCTTAAGGTGTCTCACTAAATAGTCTTTCAATAGGTCCTATGTAACCCCTTAAATATCCCAAATATCCCCCTTAATTTTTAAAAAAAAACTAATTCCCTACGTAGACTAAGGAAGACTTCATGTAATCCATAACATAAATAATCCCTTAAGTAAACACACATATTTAGGCCAAAAAATGAGACAAAAAGAACTCAAATCACCTTGGGCTAAATTTGTTTTTGAGTTTCCTCCTCTATTATATTTTTTTTCTACTATATTCTTTTGGCAAAATCTCATCTTCGTCTAAGGAAGAAATTTGAGTTTCTTTCTAGATTATATTCTTTTGGCAAAGTCCCATCCTACATGATTGTAGTCTTCAATTTTAGGAAACCAAGGATTCTACCCTTGAGTTTTCTTATCTTTGCAGATTAAAGGGTTAACAATTCAAGGGGTAATTTGGTACATCATTTGAGGTTTGTGCAATTATTGGATTTGGCTTGTGTATACAATAGGTACCCATGCAAACTTAGGAAGGGGGATTAGCCCAAGCCAAAAATGGTGTCAAACAATTATAGAATCAGAATTTTCCCATAACCAATTAGATGGTTGAACAATATGCACCAAAAAAGGCTCTTCTTTATTTCCTTAGGAGAGAGAAAGGCTTTGGAAAAAAAAATTGATGTTCCCACCATGTTTCAAAGTGTTCCCATGTGTTCCCATGTGTTCCCAATCACGCTGCAATTTAACCTATATCTTTTGGCCAAATTCAAACTTTCATATATGAAATATGTAAATATTTATATTATAATTATTAAAATATTGAAGGAATTTTTTTTCAAATACCTTTTGAGCCAAACGTTGATTGGATGTTTCCTTTAGGTTTTGGAACAATTAATAAACGTTTTTTCATTGGTTGGAAAGTTTAGAGTTTAGACCATCCTTTGAGGACAATAATTCTTCAAGTTTCAAACAATTGGGGGTGAATTGCCCTGCAAAAAAAACTAATCACAAAAGAGAATTTGCTAGGTGGAGCGAAATTTAAGTTGACCCTATTCACACCAACTATTAAAATATGTAATTTAGTTATTAAAATTTGGAAGGAAACATTTTTTTTAAGCCTTCAAAACAAAAAAATTGTTTGAAATTTTGCCCTTGGGTTTTACAAGGTCTAGTAAACATTTTTCCATGAGTTACAAAAGCATAAAGCCCCTTTGAAGGACAATAAGGCTTCAATCTTAAACCAATTGGGGGTGAATTAGACTCCTTGCATATATATGTGTGTTATATTTATGGGCAAGGTTGGTTATTTTTTGGTCCTTCCCCCATGAGATTTGTGAGTTGTGTATAGAGTTAGGGGTTTAGCTACTAGGGATTCCTAAATCCAAATCTTTGCACCCTAGAATGGATGTCATACCTCCTATTCCCACTTCCCCTACTAGTCCCTTATCTATGTAATAGGATATATTGTAGGTAATCTATCTATGAAGCAAGGTAGTTTGTTTTATTTGTCATGTTGAGATCTCCCAATCCATGGTGCTTCAAGCCACACTCTTGGTATTTTTAGTGAGCTTTTGATGAATAGGGTTGCCCTGACTTGGTTTGAGACTATTTGGAGTTACAGCATGAAAGCTATTGATTATTGAACCATTTTCTCAATAAAAACTAAATAAAATCAAAACTGAAAATTGATTTGGACTTTCGGGGTGCTCTTGGTGTTGTTTGAAAGCACTTGGCGAATCAGATTTAATGGAGTTATTTCACAATTTTCACAGCTAAGGTGTGGAAGGTATTGAATTTTTAATGAATTTGGTTGCTGGAAATTCAAACAAATTGGAGAAATTGGGTTTGGAAGGAAATATCAGCTGACCCTTCAATGTGTTCGCACTTGGGCCAACATCACAGGCTACACTAGTTGGGTATAAAATGCAAAAGTTTACAATGCAGGTAAGTAAATGGGTAAGCCATTTGGTGCCTACTGGGCAAGTAGATGCATGTGGAGTGTTAAGTACATAACTGATCACTATGGCACAAAAATTCATAGAAAAGAAATTCATGTTTCAAGTTTCATCTTGGGACTTGCACTTTCTACTATTACAAAAAGCATATCATATGCATGGCCCCCATGTTTTGAAGTGTTATTTATGAGTGACCAATACAATATGAAAGAATAATATAAGTACATAAATTTAGGTGAGTCCTAAAAAGGTAGGTAGGTAGATAGGTGATAAACTTAACCTAATCTATTTGGTTATCTTAATTTAACCTATCTATCTTAATTCCTTAAGCATGGACATAGGTTAAAAATATAACCCTTCATTTGCACAATGATAAACCAAATCCTTACCAATGGATGACACTTTCAAAAGGTGATAATTTTTGTTAAGTTTTTTTATTTCACATCATTATTCATGTAAGTAAAAAATTACATGAGTAATAAATATGTTGGTAAGTAGGTTGTAATACAATAAATAAGTAGAAAAGTTAAAAGGTAGGTACAAGTAGGAATTAAATAAGTAGGTAGGCATATATAGATAAATAAGCCCAAGCTACCTACTTACTTAAGTCTACCTACTTAGATTAGATAATTATTAAATAGGTAGGCATGTAGGCTTAAACTACTTATCTAACCTATGTAATAGTTAAATAAATAGGTAGGTAGGTAGGTAGGCTTTGGCTACTTACTTAGCCTAGGTAGTAGTTAAGTAGGTAGGTAAACCTAGCTTACATATCTAATCTAGGTAATAGTTAGTTGGTTTGGCCTAGTAATTAGCATAAGAAGTTTAATTTGACTAAAAAGCCATTAGTCATTTAGACCAAACATGTCATTTTTTTTGTCCAACTTGATTAAATGTCCCACTTAATTAAAACCCTTTGGCCATTTTGACTTAAGTTGTCAATGTTTTGTTCAACTTAACTAGATGTTCAATTTGATAAATGATCAAATCAAATTTTCCAATCAAATTCACCAATCAAAAAATACATGTGTCATTCAAACCACAAGCCTTTAGTCAAAAGGCACATGTCCATTAATCAAAGTGAACAAAGCAATCAACTTGGACAACTTTAAAAGACCATGAATTGTAATAATGATTGAATTTTCAATGACGAAAATAAAATTGAATCATTCTTGCATTATAGGTTTACATTAGTGTTGGTCGGTTATCCAATTTTAAACCTATCTTATGGATCAATAAAATATATTCTATTTTTTTACAAGGAAAAATATGTATTCCAAAAAAATTCAATTTATTACACCAACTAGTTCCACATTCATTTTCTACAAAAATATTTTATTGGTTATGAATATGCTAGTTTTCAATTTTCAAAACATGATGGACATGCACAAAGAATATGCATACCAAATTTCCAATTCTATTGCTTACCAAAAACAAACTTATAAAAGTACAATTTAACCTCCTAAAACAAAATTAAGATGAACAAAATCAAAAACAAAATAACTTGTGGGGGAATTAAACCCCAATTCTATGAAGAATTTTCTCCAATTTTGACACAAGTTATTTGCCAACCACACTCCATCCAAACCCCACATAATTAATCATCATCAACTTGCAATTATTCAAAAAAGGTATGTTCTACAATCAAGTCATAGTTTTCCTACACCAAAAGTTTTATTACTTTCAAGTAAATTACTTCAAGTCTAAATTAGCTTACAATTGGTAAGTAGGTCATCAAGCCAATTCTTCAACATAGTAATAATTTGATCAATATTTTCCACCTTCAAGTATAAATGTTTTAAAGTTGTCAACACCCCAACAAGATTAAACACTTGCTCAATTTCTATTTATGAACTTGGGATTCCAATAATTTGTTTTGCAAGGAAACCCACATTCAAAAATTGGCCCTCACAAATGTGCCACCAAGCTAGTGGATATGCACATGCAAATGAAGGAATAGATAGCTTTCTAAACAAAGATAATTTTTTTATGATTAGTGCTAAAACTTATTCTTCAATTGAAGCCCTTGCACTAAACAAATCTTCTTCAAAATCTAATCCCGCAACATCAATTGTTGTTATAATAAATGCATTTCCAATAGGGTTTAACTAATCATAACACACCATCAAAAAATGAATGACAAACTCAACATCATATTTAAATGACAACTAGATTGTACTCCCGCATCCCACCAAGTTTTCCAAAATGCACAAAGCCTCGGATTATGGATCCAACATGATACCATCATGTTATGAACCTACTTGTATCAAAAGACCTAAAAAACTCCAAAAAATGTTTTATCACCTTTATAACCTCTAGTTGCATGTTTGTGTAGAAGGAGGATTTCAAACTCAAAAGTGTTAGATATTTCAAGCCCATTAAAAATTTATAATAGCTTAGCTTCCATGTTCATAATAAATGTAATAGTTGGTGTCAAGGCATTTGGCAACAATCAATGGCCATTAGACTAATTCATCACACATGCCAATTTAATAGGATTTAAAGTAAATGTGATTAATTATTTCAACAATAGCCTACACTTGGGCTTAATTTAGGTACTTTTTTTGTAAAGCCATGGATTTCTATCTACCACCATAAATAATTATGGCATTCTCAAACTCATTTTTTTTTAAACATAATGATTTTACTAGGAATTTGTTCTTCACAAGATTCTTTAATTTTGGATGTTGCATCCCACTTATAGATTAAAAATGTTCCCACTTTTGCCTCCTTTTCTTAGACATTTTAATCCAAGTAATGGTTTCCTATAATTAAATCAACCTAATCTTCTTTCACATTCACATTTATAATCACCCAATAGAAACTTTCTCATCATTTGTAACATATTAATAGGCTTTAAACATCATATGCCTAAACCATGTACCTTCATAAACCCTATGAATCTCCAAAGATTTGCAATCAATTGCCATAGTTGTCACATTAAATTCCCTCATCCATAACAAATACAAATATTCAATGGAACAAACCAAACCTTTCCAACAAAGGTCAAAGTTTTACAACCATGGACTACTTGATTGTTTGATTCACTTCAAACAACCACACAATAATATGCATGGGCATCTAGGTTTGATTCAAAAATTTGATAACCAAAACAAAAATGTCACCACCACCCCGAGACATTTAAAGATCAAAACTAGCAAATACTACTATTGCAGATGCAAGATTTGGCAAAACAAGTTGGCCCATTGTTTTGTTAACCATGGCACTAGAAGAAAAGTGGCAATTTGTGATTGGTCTTTGCAACTAGTTTTAGTTACAAACAATTTTAACAATTGAAACCCCATGAATTATGTTCAAAAAGTCGCACATGACAATAGTTGCAAACAACAATGAACTTCGATGAAAAAAATAATGCATCTTCATCCTTTTATTAGTCATATACATATTGTCATTTGCAACTAAAATGTAATTATGTTAAGGTGCACAATAGAGCAAATGATGTGTTGCCATATATCATATCTTTTAATTATTTCAAATATTTTAATATGATTATGAGAATAATCTAAAAGGTCCAATTTATATGTTAGGATGGTTTTAACTCGTGAGATGTGGCACACTCAAAAATGTGCCATTTGGCATATTAATTAAGTTTATTCAAATTCAATTTAGATAGGTAGGTATATAAATACATTAAATTAAATAAGTAGCTAGGAAAGATCTACCTACCTATTTGCTTAAACTAGACACCTACCTACTTACTTACTTAGGTTAAATATCTACTTAGGTAGGTAGATAGGTTGGTAGGTTGGTTAGGGAGGTAGGGTAGCTAAAAAATATAGGTATATTATTTTTTTAAAACAAATTTCAATTGAACCTTTTTAATTTGTTCATTTCATATGGGCCATGGTTTTGAACATGAAAATGTAAGACAATTGACCTTCCTTATATACTTTTTAAAATGAGAATGGAAGACAAAACTTATTGGACAAATTTTGAAATTGAATTTACCTGCAAAATATGTTCTAATTTAAAAAATTAGTTGTAATTATTTACAACTAAAAGCTTTATTCTATATATTTTATGCTTACTTTTATTTTTGTAAATTACATTCTTTATTTGGTAACTGACTAATTGACTAGCCAACAAATTACTTCATGAGAAAACTATCTAATAATTAAATACATATAATATTAATTCATCAAGAATTTTTAGTTACATATTTATATAATTAACCAATGAATCAAAATAACCATATAGATTTTTTTATTAAAATATTTATTATAAGAAAATAAAAATTAATTAATAATTAATAATATTAATATATCAAAAAAAAAACCTTCAATAGTTCTTTTGTTATTATTCACATTATTTTTTTGCTCAATAAATTTATTTTTGAGCTACTATCATAAATATTTCATACAAATAAAAATTCAAGAAATTATATATTCACGAATTATTATTATTATTTCCATAACTATAAATTTTCATTTTTATCACCTAAAAAATCAACACTTGGTAAAAAATTTAATTTGTAATAGTAATTATTCACAACAAATAATCATTATAACCAATAAATATAGTACTTTATAGAAATTCCATTAATTTTTCTAATTGACATAAAATTACACAAATTTTTCATGAGGTACTAATAATTATTTATTGTAAAAAAGTGAGTATAAAAATTAATTATTTTAATTTATTGTACTATAAACCCTAAAAATACATTAATTAATTTAATTACTTCGATTTTACAAAAATTTAAGTCTCATCAAAATTATAATTTCAAAATTCTAAACCATGAATAATTAAGTTCAATCATAAATTATGAAACTATTACAATTAATGATAAAATTAAATAATTAATTACAATCAATTTTTATTATCCTAAAATTATAAATAATCAATGTAAAAATTCATGTAGTAAAAAAATTAATTATAAGTAAATAAAATAATTAATTTTGTTAAATTATTTTATGTACAACAATAATATCATTTTTATTTTATTTTGGGTAAAAATACTTTAATTATAAGTTATATGTTTTAAATTATGAATACCAATATAAATATAAATTATATGCAATGTTTGTAATTAATATATAACTTTTACGAGTATAATAATTAAGTTTTATTAGTCAATTATTAAATATTGGTGGAAATGTTTATGTTATTAAAGCATTAAGTTTCCTAAATAAGTTTTTATAGTTTATATATATAATAAATTATTTTTATTCAATTATTCAAATTATAATAAAAATAATTTTGAATATCTTAAATAAACACAAATCTTAAACATAAATGTAAACTTTAATTTACTATAATATAATCTTGGAATTATAGCAATTACATTAATTATTTTATTTCTGTTAAAATATTATTAATTAATTTGTATAAAATTAAATTTATAAGTTGTAGTTTTTTGATAATTTAATTAAATTATAAATTATGTCACTTGCAAGATTAATGTACACAACTACCAAAGTGGGGTGCAATTTACTAGCTTAAATCATCATTGGACTTTAAAAGTGAAATAAGTTCATTTACATTTTAATAATTTCACCCTGGTGTAAATTATTTCATTATAATATCATTATGAAGACATCATGTTTCATTACTAGTCAACATAATTCACTATTACAATTTACTATAGTAAGTAGGTTTATTTTTATGTTTTCTTAAAAAAAATTATCTATGTTACTTTATGATATACCCTATATTATTTTAAGCTACTTTAGTTATTTTAACTTATATTTTATGTTATTATAGACTATTATAAATTATTGTACCCTAAGTTATTATATGTTATTTTACTTTAAGGTATCTTGACTAGTTTATTATAAGTTTAAGTTATTCTAAATTAAATTATTCAACTAACTTTAGGCTATACCTTAGGTTATTTTATTTAAAATTAATATACGTTATTTCAAGTTATACTTTTAATTATTCAAGGTCATTTTATTTTATGTTATTATAAATTATTTTATCCTAAGTATAATAACTTAAAATATAAAATATAAAACAAAATATAAGGACTTAAGGTAAAAATAATTTAGAATAGAAAATAATAACCTATGAAAAATAATTTTAAATACCTTACAATATAACAACTACTAATAACTTGTGATATTTATAACATAGAATATCAAAAAATAATTTATAACACAATTATCACCAATAATTATAATATAACATATAATAACCAACAATAACTTATAATACAATAACCACCAATAAAATAACCATCAATCGCTTATAACAAAATAAATCATCAATATCCACTAATAGAATAGTCATCAATAACCATTAATATAATAACCATTAATAAACACTAATATCCATTAATAGAATAGCCCAATAGCCATTAATATAATAACCATTAATAAACATTAATATCCACTAATAGAATAGTCACCAATAATCATTAATATAATAACCATTAATAAACACCAATATCCACCAATAAAATAACCATCAATAGCCATTAATAAACACCAATATCCACCAATAGAATAACCATTAATAGAGTACCCACTAATAGTCATTTATAAAATAACAACTAATAGTCATTTGTAGAATAACACTCAATACTCATTTACAAAATAACCACCAATAGCCATTGATAGAATATCCAACAATAATCATTAATAGAATAGCCACCAATATCCATTAGTAGAATAACCACCAATAACCATTAATAAAATAGCCATCAATATCTATTAGCATAATAGCCACCAATAACCATTAATAAATAGCCACCAATATCTATTAGCATAATAGCCACCAATAACCATTAATAAATAGCCACCAATATCTATTAGCATAATAGTCACCAATAACCATTAATAA
>Ga0116228_10002448_pt1 | contig 16068 bp, 14 predicted proteins | sample S1TSphfallax_2_FD_89694 | JGI IMG/M metagenome (GOLD analysis project Ga0116228, IMG submission 89694) | Host-associated microbial communities from peat moss isolated from Minnesota, USA - S1T2_Fc - Sphagnum fallax MG | ecosystem: Host-associated > Plants > Peat moss > Unclassified | place...
CGCATCGTGGCCGAGCAGGTCGAGGATCAGGAGTCGCTCGACACCGTCACCGGGATGGGCATCGATTTCGTGCAAGGATTCGTGGTGGGGCGCCCGCAGCCGCTGACCATGGTGCCGGGAACGGCGTGAAGTCCCTTATAACCCCACGGCAGCACGCAATAACAAACTACTATGGCGTTCCCGCATCGCTTGGGGGGAAAATCGTCCCACTGGCTTTACGAGGTGCACCATGCCCATTTATGACGACAACACGAAGTCCATCGGCCACACGCCGCTGGTCCGCATCAACCGCCTGGGCGGGACCGCCGCCGGCGGCGCGACCATTTTCGCCAAGATAGAGGGCCGCAATCCGGCCTACTCGGTGAAATGCCGCATCGGTGCGGCCATGGTGTGGGACGCCGAGGAGCGGGGCGTGCTGAAACCCGGCATGTCGATCGTCGAGGCCACCAGCGGCAACACCGGCATCGCCTTGGCGTTTGCCGCTGCGTCACGCGGCTACGGCTGCGTGCTCACCATGCCGGAGACCATGAGCATGGAGAGGCGCAAGGTGTTGGTGGCTTTCGGCGCCAAGCTGATCTTGACACCGGGACCGAAGGGCATGAAGGGCGCGATCGCCAAGGCGGAAGAGCTGGCTGCGTCCGATCCCAAGAAATACGTGTTGATGAAGCAATTCGAGAACCCGGCGAATCCGGCCATTCACGAAAAGACCACGGGTCCCGAGATCTGGGAGGACACCGGCGGCAAGATCGACGTGTTCGTCGCCGGCGTGGGCACCGGTGGCACCTTGACCGGGGTGTCGCGCTTCATCAAGAAAACCAAGGGTAAGGCGCTGCTCACCGTGGCGGTCGAGCCGACGCACTCCCCCATCATCAGTCAGACGCTGGCGGGCCAGCCGCTGGCGCCCTCGCCGCACAAGATCCAGGGCATCGGTGCGGGCTTCGTGCCGGCGAACCTCGATCTGTCCCTGGTCGACCGGGTCGAGCAGGTGAGCAACGACGAAGCCATCGAGACGGCGCGCCGCCTGGCGCGTGAAGAGGGCATTCTGTGCGGTATCTCGTGCGGTGCAGCCATGGCTGCGGCACTGCGCCTGGCAAAGGAGCCGGCGCAAGCCGGCAAGAACATCGTCGTCGTGCTGCCGGATGCCGGAGAGCGCTACCTGTCGGGCGCCCTGTTCGAGGGCTTGTTCGAGGAAGTCGAAAAGATGCAGGCCGTTGCTTGAGCCCCGGCGCATGACGGCCTTGGATGAGGTCACCGAGAGTTTGCTCGACAGCTATCTCGGCGATGCGAGGGCGCGGCATGTGTCGCGCCAATATCTGCCTTCGCGGGAGGCCATCATCGAGATCCTCGAGTCGGTCCTCGATCTGATGTACCCCGGGTATTTTGGGCGGCGTGATCTCACCGAGGAGAATCTCGAGGCGCACATCGCCGAGAAGGTCACGGCGTTGGTGCCGCGGCTGGAACGCGAGATGGAGCATTGCCTGTGCTACGGCCGCGAACGCGACGATGGTCAGAACCGGTCAACAGAGTTCCGGGAGTGCGCGCCGCGGGCGCGCGAGTTGGCGGAGATCTTTCTACGGCGGCTGCCGCAGATACGCGGCTTGTTGATCCGGGACGTGCAGGCCGCTTTCGACGGCGACCCGGCCGCCCTCAACATCGATGAGATCATCCTGGCCTATCCCGGGGTGCTGGCGGTGAGCGTGTATCGCATCGCTCACGCGCTGCATGACCTGGGCGTGCCGATGATGTCGCGCATCATGACCGAATGGGCACACTCCAAAACCGGCTGCGACATTCATCCGGGCGCAAGCATCGGCGAAGCGTTCTTCATCGACCATGCCACCGGCGTGGTGATCGGCGAAACCACGAACATCGGCGACGGCGTGAAGCTCTATCAAGGCGTGACCCTGGGCGCGCTGTCCTTTCCGCGCGATTCGAACGGCCACATCATCCGCGGCCGCAAGCGCCATCCGACCGTGGAGAGCGGTGCGACCCTGTACGCGAATGCCACGGTGCTCGGCGGTCAAACCACGGTGGGCGCCGACAGCGTCATCGGCGGCTCGGTGTTTCTGGCGCGCAGCGTGCCGGCGCGCTCACGGGTGTCGTTGAAGGAGCCGGAATTGCGGGTGGCGTCGCGTGACGGGGCGGTTGAGCCGGACGCCATCTATTTCGATATATAGCGCGATTTCACACCTGTGCGTGGGGTGAGAGTTCGTTGGGCGGGACGGAAAGGCAGCAGTCCCGCCCAGCGAACTCTCACCCCACGGCCGGGTGTGAGTCGCGCGATATACCGTTGATGGATGTCACCGCGGGTAGATGATGGTCCCAGCGTTTAGCCGGGCGGGATAGAGTGCGTCGCGGCAACTGTGTCTTTTTCGTTGCCGCGCCGCGCTCTATCCCGCCCGGACGAGCGCTGCCGTCACATCATCTTCCCGAGCACCGGTACCAGCAGCAACGCCACGATATTGATGATCTTGATCAACGGATTGATCGCGGGACCGGCGGTGTCCTTGTAGGGATCACCGACCGTGTCTCCGGTGACCGCGGCCTTGTGCGTGTCGGAGCCCTTGCCGCCGAAATGGCCTTCCTCGATGTACTTCTTGGCGTTGTCCCAGGCGCCGCCGCCGGTGGTCATGGAGATCGCCACGAACAGGCCGGTGACGATGGTGCCGATCAGCAGCCCGCCGAGCGCTTGAACACCGGAGCCGGGTCCCATCAGGAAGTTGATGACGAACACCAGCACGATGGGCACGAGGATGGGCAACAGCGACGGAATGATCATTTCCTTGATGGCGGCCTTGGTGAGCATGTCCACGGCGCGCGAATAGTCGGGCTTGGCGGTGCCCTCCATGATGCCCTTGATCTCGCGAAACTGGCGCCGTACTTCATTCACCACCGCGCCGGCCGCGCGGCCGACCGCCTCCATCGCCATGGCGGCGAACAGATAGGGCACCAGACCACCGATAAATAAGCCGATGATGACGGCGGGGTTCGACAGATCGAACGTGGTGGCATGTCCGGTGACTTCGCTCAGCTTGTGCGTGTAGTCGGCGAACAGCACCAGTGCGGCGAGACCGGCCGATCCGATGGCGTAGCCCTTGGTCACGGCCTTGGTGGTGTTGCCGACCGCATCGAGAGGATCGGTGACATCGCGCACCTTCTTGTCCAAACCGGCCATCTCGGCAATGCCGCCGGCATTGTCGGTGATGGGTCCGTAGGCATCGAGCGCAACGATCATGCCGGTCATGGACAACATGGCGGTCGCCGCAATGGCAATGCCGTACAGTCCCTCGAGCTGAAACGAAGCCCAGATGCTCAAGGACACGGCGATCACGGGCAACGCGCAAGCCTTCATGGATACGCCGAGGCCGGCGATGATGTTGGTGGCATGGCCGGTCTGGGAGGCCGCCGCGACGTGCTGCACGGGACCGTACTCGGTCGCCGTGTAGTACTCGGTGATGACGATCATCGCCGCGGTGAGCGCCAGGCCGACCAGCGTGCACAGCCACATGGACATGCCGTGTTGATCGCCCATCACGGACTTCGACACGAAATAGAAGGCGATCGCCGAGATGCCGCCCGATACGGCAACGCCGCGATACAGCGCGTTCATGATCTTGCCGCCCGGACGCGCCGAGACGAAAAAAGTGCCGACGATGGACGAAATGATGGAGATGGCACCGAGCAGCAGCGGATACAGCACCGCCTTCTCGCCCAAGTCGACCATGACCAGGCCGCCGAGCAGCATGGTCGCCACCAGGGTGACGGCATAGGTTTCGAACAAGTCGGCGGCCATGCCGGCACAATCGCCGACGTTGTCGCCTACATTGTCGGCGATGACAGCCGGATTGCGCGGATCATCCTCCGGTATGCCGGCTTCGACCTTGCCTACCAGATCGGCGCCGACGTCGGCACCCTTGGTGAAGATGCCGCCGCCCAAGCGCGCGAAAATCGAGATCAGCGAACCGCCGAATGCCAGGCCCACGAGCGAACGCAGCGCCGCTTCCGTATCGCCAAGCACCCGCTGCATCAGCAGAAAATAACCCGCGACCCCGAGCAGTCCCAATCCCACCACCAACATGCCGGTGATGGCGCCACCGCGGAACGCCACCTTGAGGGCGGCGTTGATTCCCTCGTGCGCGGCCTGCGCGGTGCGTACGTTGGCGCGCACCGAAATGAACATGCCGATATAGCCCGCAAGCCCGGACAACAGCGCACCCACGGCGAAGCCGCCGGCGGTGGCCCAACCCAGCGCGAGACCCAGGGCGAAGAACAAAATGACGCCGACCACCGCGATGGTCGAATACTGACGGTTGAGGTAGGCGCGCGCGCCGGCCTGAATCGCCGCGGCGATCTCCTGCATGCGCGCATTGCCTGCTGCCAGCGCGAGGATCCAGCGCACCGAGATCACGCCGTAAATAATTGCGATGACAGCGGCGGCAATGGCCACCCATAGCGCCAGATCAAGAGTCATGAGGAAATCTCCAGTGGGGGCTTATGTTATTGAAATTAGTGGGAAAAACGCATTATATCGCAAAGGGTTTGCGCAAACGCTTAGGGTAGCGGGCCGCTTTCAAGGCAGCGTATTGCGGCATTCCATTGCGGTACGGAGGGTAACTCTCGCCGCCGATGAGGGGCAAGAGATAACGGCGGCAGGCGGCAGTGATGCCGAAGCCGTCGGCGGTGATGAAGTTGCGCGGCACCTGCTTCTCACGGTTGGCGATCTCGGTCAGCGGTGCTTCGCCGATGCTCCAGCGGTAGGGCTTGGAGGATTTTCTGACGATGATGGGCATGACCGCGGTTTTGCCCTTGAGCGCAAATTCCACCGCCGCCTTGCCGACGGCGTAGGCTTGGTCGACATCCACCTGCGAGGCGATGTGACGTGCCGAGCGCTGCAGATAGTCGGCGACCGCCCAGTGGAACTTGTAGCCGAAGGCCTGTTGCGTCATTTGCGCGACCACCGGTCCCACGCCGCCCAATTGTGCGTGACCGAATGCGTCCTTCGTGCCCGCTTCGGCGAGGAATTTTCCGTCGGCGTCGCGCACCCCTTCGGAAACCACGACCACGCAGAAGCCGCGCTTCTCGACGGTGGCGCGCACCTTGGCGAGGAACGCCGCGCGGTCGAAGGCGATCTCCGGAAACAGGATGATGTGCGGAGCGTCCCCGGCCTTCTCGCCGGCCAGGCCGCCGGCGGCCGCGATCCAGCCGGCATGGCGCCCCATCACCTCGAGCACGAACACCTTGGTCGAGGTGCGCGCCATCGAGGCCACATCGAGCGCCGCTTCGCGCGTCGACACCGCAATGTATTTGGCGGCGGAGCCGAATCCCGGACAGCAATCGGTCAGCGGCAGGTCATTATCGACGGTCTTCGGAATGCCGATGCAGGCGATGGGATAGTCCATCTGCACCGCGATCTCGGACACCTTTTGTGCCGTGTCCATCGAGTCGTTGCCGCCGTTGTAGAAGAAGTAGCCGATGTCGTGGGCGCGGAACACGTCGATCAAGCGCTCGTATTGGGCGCGGTTCTTTTCGATGGAAGCCAGCTTGTAGCGCGCCGAGCCGAATGCCCCGCCCGGCGTGTGGCGCAGCGCCGCGATGGTCGCGCTGCTTTCCTTCGTGGTATCGATCAGGTCTTCCGTCAGCGCGCCGATGATGCCGTCGCGGCCGGCCAAGACGCGGCCCATTTTGTTCGAATGGCGCCGCGCCGTCTCGATCACGCCGCAGGCTGACGCGTTGATGACGGCCGTTACGCCGCCGGATTGAGCGTAAAACGCGTTCTTTTTCATGGGACCCCCCCGGGAATACGAGGCGCGCAGAATAGCCGATTGGGGCTGGCTCGGCACTGCGTTTGACGGTGGCGGCGCCCGAAGGTACGGTAGCGCGCTTTAGTTCGACAAAAGAATCATGCGAATAGTCCTATTGGGAGCGCCCGGATCCGGTAAAGGCACGCAATCACAATTGCTGATGAAAGCCTATGGAATCCCGCAAATATCGACCGGAGACCTGCTGCGCGAGGCGGTGGCCAAAGGCACCGAACTCGGCCTCAAGGCCAAGGGTTTCATGGAGAGCGGCAAACTGGTGGACGATGCCACCGTGCTGGGCATGATCCGCGAGCGCTTGAAGCAGCCGGATGCGGCTAAAGGCTTCATTCTGGACGGCTTTCCGCGCAATATTGCCCAGGCCGAGGCGCTGGGGACGATGCTGATCGCCATGGGCACACCCCTCGAGGCGGTGGTATTGCTCAATCTCGACCTCGGGATTCTGTTCAAGCGCCTGAGCGGCCGGCGTATCTGCGAGGCATGCGGCGCGGTGACGAACGTACACCCGGAAGTGACGGGCGGAGTGAAGAGCACGGAGTGCAAGAAGACGGGTGGCGCGCACCAGTGGATCCAGCGTCCGGATGACAAGGAAGAGGTGATCGGCAAGCGCCTCGAAGTCTACGACGCGCAGACCAAGCCGCTCATCAAACACTATGGGGACGCCGGGCTGTTGCGCATCGTCGATGCGGATGCGTCCATGGAAACGGTGTTCAAGAACATCGAGCTGGCCGTCAACAGCCCAGCGCATTAAGTAAAGAAGCACCCACTTCGTCGAGTCGCCAACCCTTGAGTGCGGGCGAGCTGCGCCTGCCCATGGCCAATGCCTTCAGTTCGCCCCGCGGCGCCAGGACTTCCGGGCTGATCTGCAGCTGCGCGGCGCGTGCATCGACCAGGGTGTTGAGCTTTTCCATGAGCGCCTTCTGTGCAGGAGTCGGGCGTGAATCCGGCAGCGCCTCGGACTCGTCCAAGGGCTCCGCGGCGGCCGACTGCAGCGCCTCGAGCACGCCGGCGGTGAAGCGCTCGTTGAGCGTTGGCAGGTCTTCTCCATGGGCGATGGAGAATATCGCGGCGTCCGACAAGATCCAGGCACGCGGCAAGTCGCGTTCTCGCGCCATGCGTTCGCGCCACACCGCAACGGCCTTGGCGCGCGCCCGCGGCTGCGGCTCGAGTTGCGCGATGCCGCGCAGCCGCTGCCAGCTCTTGGCGGTGTCCGGCTCATATAGTTCGCGGTTCTCGAGCGCCGCGCAATCCTCCTTCGCCCAATGCTCGCGGCCGAGGTGCTGCAGACGCTCACCGAGCCGTGCGGCGACCTCGCCGAGATACAGTACATCGTCCGCCGCATATTCCAGCTGCTCGCGCGTCAGCGGGCGCTTCGACCAGTCGGTCCGGGTCTGTCCCTTGGGAACGACCACATCGAGCAGCGTTTTCACCAGTTCGGCGTAGCCTATCTGCGGCTTCAGGCCAATGCAGGCGGCGGCGATCTGCGTATCGAACACCGGCGCCAGGATTTTCTTGCTGGTGAGGTAGATTGCCTCGAGATCCTGGCGCGCCGCGTGAATGAGCTTGCGTGTGGCGAGTGCGGTCAGGGAGGCCATCAACGGTTCGAGCGGTCCTACGCGCAGGGTGTCGATGCACCAGATGCGGCCGCCGGCGCTCAATTGCAGCAAACACAGCTTGGGAAAGAAGGTGCGTTCGCGCAGAAATTCCGTGTCGACGCCGATCGACTGCTGCGATTCGAGCTCGCGCGCCAGCGGCGGCAGTTCATCGCTTCGATCGATCCAAATGGCATCGGGCATTTCGTGGGGTCCTGTACAATTTGCGGTGGATTATGACTGAAACGGGACGCATGACGATGCATGTGCACATTTTGGGTATCGGCGGCACGTTCATGGGCGGTCTGGCGGCGATTGCCAAGGCGGCGGGTTTCCGCGTCACCGGTTCGGATCTCAACGTGTATCCACCGATGAGTACGCAGCTCGAGAAGCTGGGCGTCGATTTCGTCAAAGGCTACGGCGCCGAGCAGCTGGATCCGCGCCCCGATATCGTGGTCGTGGGCAATGCCTTGAGCCGCGGCGTTCCCGTGGTTGAGGCCATGCTCGATCGCGGCATGGCCTATACGTCCGGGCCGCGCTGGCTGGCCGAGCAGGTGCTGTGCGACCGGCACGTGATTGCCGTGACGGGAACGCACGGCAAGACCACCACCACCGCCATGCTCGCGTGGATCCTGCAGCATGCCGGACTGCAGCCGGGATTCCTCATTGGCGGCGTACCCGGCAACTTCGACGGCAGCGCGCGTTTCGGCGCCGCACCCTACTTCGTCATCGAGGCGGACGAATACGACACGGCGTTTTTCGACAAGCGCGCAAAATTCGTGCACTACCGGCCGCGCACCGTGGTTCTCAACAATCTCGAGTACGACCACGCTGACATCTATCCGGACGTGGATTCGATCAGGCGTCAGTTCAACCAGCTGCTGCGTACCGTGCCGTCTTCGGGAAGGCTGATCGTCAATGCGCACGACGCGGAGCTCGAGACGACCTTGGCGATGGGTTGCTGGACGCCGCGCGAGACATTCGCGATCGGCGGCGCAGCGGACTGGAGCGCGCGCATCGACGGCGCGCAATTCACCGTGTATGCCGAAGACCGCGAGGTGGGCACGGTCGAGTGGGATTTGCTCGGCGAACATAATGTGATGAACGCGCTGGCGGCAGTCGCCGCGGCGCGCCAGGCGGGCGTGGCCGCCGAGCGCGCGCTCGAGGCGCTGCGGGAGTTTCGCGGTGTAAAGCGCCGCATGGAGATACGCGGGGTCATCGATGGGGTCACGGTCTATGACGATTTCGCGCATCACCCGACCGCCATCGACACCACCCTGCGCGGACTGCGCGCGCGCGTCGGCGACGCACGGGGTGCCCATGCACGCGACGGCGCCCGACGCATGGGTGCCCCACGCATCATCGCGGTGCTGGAGCCGCGCTCCAACACCATGAAGATGGGCGTGCATCGCGAGCAATTGGCGGCGGCGCTGGCGGCTGCCGACCTGGCCTATTTTTTCTGTCCGGCCGACCTGGGATGGGATTTGCGGGGCGCGGTGGCATCGATGGGGCGGCGCGCGCGCTTCGCGGAAACGGTCGATGCCCTGGTGCAGGGACTGGTTGTGGAGGCGCGTGCAGGCGATCACATACTGGTGATGAGCAACGGCGGATTCGGCGGCCTGCACGAGAAGTTGTTGTCCGCGTTGCGGCGCGAGCGGGTGACGCCATGAGCGCGGCAACCCAGCCCTTGGCGCTGTTCCCGCTGCACCTCGTGTTGTTTCCGGGCGGTCCGTTGCCGTTGCGCATATTCGAAACCCGCTACGTGGACATGGTGCGCAATTGCATGCGCAGCGGGTCGAGCTTCGGCGTGGTGTTGATTCGCGCCGGCAACGAGGTCGGCCCCGCCGAGACGTTCGACGTCGGCACGATGGCATCGATCGTGGATTTTCACCAGTTGTCCGACGGCTTTCTCGGCCTGTCCTGCCTCGGCGGCCAACGCTTCCGCATCAAGTCGCGCAGCCTGCAGGCGGACGGCCTGAATCTGGCCGTCGTGGATTCGGTGCCGGACGAGCCGACGCTATCTGTTCCGCAGCGCCATGCGGGTCTGTCGAAATTGCTGGAGTCGGTGCTGCCGCAACTCGGCGAGGGCTACGCCAACATGCCATTGAAGCTGGATGATGCGGCGTGGGTGGGGCATAGGCTGGCCGAGATATTGCCCATCCCTGCCTCGCAGAAACAATTCTGCCTGGAGCTCGATGACCCGATTCAGCGGCTGGAGTTCCTGGCGCCGCTCGCCATGAGGCCCGCGTCTAGTGCGCCGCCCAGCGAGCCCGACTGAGCCACAATATCGCCAGGATGCCGAGGCCCCAGGGCAGCAGCCAGAGACCGAGCAGACCGTCGAAGCGGCCCACCCACATCGAGTATTGCGGCGTACTGCCGCGCACCGTGGCTTCCTGCAGCATGCGCAGCACGATCACCCAGCCGGCGTGCAGGCCGAGCGCCACCGCGATATTTCCGGTGAGCACGCGCGTCAGACTCAGGATCAGTCCCACCAGCAACCACGACAACAGCGCGTCGTAAACCAGGCCGATGTGCGCCAGCGGCGCAAACGAACGCGTCAACAAATCGAAGCCGCTGTGCCAGCCCAACTCCTGCGCCGGAATGCGTACTTTGGCGTACAGATGCAGCACCGCGAACAAAGGGGCGGTGAGCAGCGCCGCGGTCCACGGTCCCGACTCGGCTTCGATCGCCGTGTGCATCGCGCCGCGCATGAGCGTCTCTTCGATGAGCGCAACCGCGACGCCGGAGCCGAGGCCAACCGCAAAGATGCGGACAAAGCCCGGCAGGCTTGGCAGGAATTGCGGATCCCGGACGCGCAGCCCCGTGGCCAACAGGAACAGCGCACCCAGGCTGGCGGACAGCATGCCGATCACGCCCCACTTCAAGCTGCGAGCGAGGAAAGTCCGCCAGGGCAGGCCGTAGCCGTAGTCACGCCTGGCATCGAGGTGCAGGTGCCGGCAAACCCAGACGAGCTCCGCCAACAGCACCAGCATCGCAATGCGGCTGCCGACGCGATGAAAGGCGAAGTTGGCGAAGCCCGTCGTCGCCTGGTAAGCCGGATAGGCAACGCACGCTGTGACGATGCCGGCGAGCAAGATCGCGCCGAGGAACCAGGCGAAGGCGCGCACGCGTTTTCAGGCGCGTTTCAAGGAGGCCAATACCCGCTGCGCCGCCGCCAAGGTGGCATCGACATCCGCATCCGAATGCGCGGCCGATATGAACCCCGCTTCGAAGGGCGAAGGTGCGAGGTAGATCCCCTCGGCCAGCATGCCGTGGAAGAAGCGCTTGAAGAGTTCCGTGTCGCAGGCCATGACCTTGTCGAAGCGATCGACTTGTTTCTGGCCGGTAAAGAACAGCCCGAACATGCCGCACACATGGTTGGTGCTCACGGCGATGCCCGATTCCGCGGCAGCGAGCTGCAAGCCGGACATCAAGCGTTCGGTTTGCGCGAGCAAGCGGCGATGAAATCCAGGAACCCCGATCAACTCCAAGGTGGTGAGGCCTGCGATCATGGCCACCGGGTTGCCGGACAAGGTGCCGGCCTGATAGACCGGTCCGAGCGGCGATAACTGTTGCATGATGTCGCGCCGCCCGCCGAAAGCGCCCACGGGCATGCCACCACCGATGATCTTGCCGAGCGTGGTGAGATCCGGGCGCACGCCGTAGAGTTCTTGAGCCCCTCCCAAGGCCACGCGAAAACCGGTCATGACTTCGTCGAAGATCAACAGCGCGCCGCTCGCGTCGCATTCGCGGCGCAGCGTCTGCAGGAAGTCCGCGGCCGGCGGCACGCAATTCATGTTGCCGGCGACGGGTTCGACGATGACGCAGGCGATTTGCCGGCCGAACCTGAGGAAGGCGTCGCGCACGCTCTCAGGGTCGTTGAAGGGCAGCACCAGGGTGTATTCAGCCAGTGCTTTGGGCACTCCGGGTGAGGTCGGGACGCCGAACGTCAGGGCGCCGGAGCCCGCCTTGATGAGCAGCGAATCCGAGTGACCGTGGTAGCAACCCTCGAATTTGACGATGACATCGCGCCCCGTGAAGCCGCGCGCCAGCCGTATGGCGCTCATGGTCGATTCGGTGCCGGAACTGACGAAACGCACCAACTCGATGGACGGCACGAGTTCGATGACGCGCCGTGCCAGCTGCGTCTCCAGCTCGGTGGGCGCACCGAAGCTCAACCCGTCCGCGGCGACCGTTTGCACGGCGTCGATCACTGCGGGATGCGCATGACCCAGGATCATCGGACCCCAGGAGCCGACGTAGTCGATGTAGCGGCGCCCGTCGGTATCGAACACGTAGGCGCCTTTGGCCCGTTTGAAGAACACCGGTTCACCGCCCACGCTGCGGAACGCGCGCACCGGCGAGTTGACGCCGCCCGGGATGTATTTGCAGGCTTCTTGGAAGAGTGTCATGTCAACACTCTAAACAGCGAGGGCGCTGTCGGGCAAGCTGAGACGCACTTCGAATCCGCCCGGCGTGTTGCGCGCGCGTGCGGCGCCGCCGTGAGCCTTCATGACCTGTGCCGTGATGGCCAGGCCGATTCCTTCGCCGCCGCTGTCGCGGTCGCGCGATTCGGCTACCCGATAGAAGGGCTCGAAGATGCGCTCCAGATCGGCGGGCGGCACGCCGGGGCCATGATCCGCGATGGCGATTTCGAGGCCGGACCGCGCCCGGGCAATGGACAGATCCACCGGCGTCTCGGTGGGGCTGTAGCGCACCGCGTTGCGCAACACGTTCTCGATGGCGCTCCTCAGCAGTTCGCGATTGCCGAGGATGGCCGCCTTGGCCGAGCCTTGGACATTCACCGTGCAATGCTTGATCGCGCCCTCGAAATTGGCATCCCGCACGACTTCTTCGATGACCTCGTCCAGCTCGAAGAACTCCTTTTCGATGCGCGCATTGGCGCCGTGCAGCCGCGCCAGCTTCAGCACCTGGCTGATCATGGAATCGAGGCGCTCGATTTCGCGCTCCAAGCGGTCCAATTGCCGTGTCACATCCGCCGGCGGCTGGCGCGCCAGGCCCAGCGCCACGCGCATTCGCGCCAGCGGTGAGCGCAACTCGTGAGAGATGTCGCGCAGCAACTGCGTGGTGGCGGCACGGTTGGCGCGCAGTTGATCCGACATGGCATCGAAGTCGCGTGCGAGTACGGCGACCTCATCCTTGCGGCCCTCGAGCCCGTCGCTGACGCGAATGTTCAGGTTCTCCGAGGCGAGGGCGCGGGCACCCGCCTGGATACGCCGAATGGGGGCGCTCAAGTGCTGCGCCAGCCACCAGCTGGTGAGGGCGCTGACGATCAGGGCTATCCCCAAGATCGTGAGGGAAATGGCGGGCAGGCTCAGGGCACCGAATACGCTGGGGCGGCGCGGCGAGAACAGCACCGTGTACAGCGAGCCGTCGGCGGCCACGATTTGCGGGGCGGCGCGCGAGGGGCGGTAGTTGCGCGAGGGCGCCGCGGCATCCCGGTTGACGACCTCCAGGCGGCGCGCGGCGATTTCGCTGATGCTCCTGCCGAGGATATCGCGTCCGTCGGGGCCGATGATGAACAGATCGCGATCGGGGCTTAGGTTCTTGCTAGCCTGCAGCCAGCTCTTCAATGCGCCGACGCCGCCGCGGTCGAGCACCTCCGAAGCCTGCATCGCCACATTCGGGCGGCGCTGCAGCTCCGGGGGCTCGTACTCGCGCGCGGCGATGGTGAAAGTGGTGGCGATGCTGGCGCAGACGATGAGCGCCATCGCCAGCCAGAAGAGCACGAAGATCCGCAGGAACAGGCTATGCATGAGTGAGCGTATAGCCGGCGCCACGCACGTTCTTGATCTCGGGGTTTTTGCCGCTTTCGAGTTCCAGCTTGCGGCGCAAATTGCTGATATGCGTGTCGATGCTGCGGTCGTACGCCACCAGTTTGCGGCCAAGCGCCTGTTCGGTCATGGATTCGCGCGAGATCACCTGGCCCGCGGAGCGCATCAGCAGCTCGAGCACGCGCATTTCCGCGCCGGTGAGCGGCACCAATTTCTGCGAGACGTGCACCTGATGCGTGCCGGTATTGAGAACGATGGGGCCGACCACCACCTGGTCAGGCGCACCGCTGCGCGTCGTGCGACTGGTCGCGCGCCGCAGCACCGCACGCATCCGCGCCACCAGTTCGCGCGGATTGAAGGGCTTGCTCAAATAGTCGTCGGCGCCGAGCTCCAGACCGACGATGCGGTCGACATCATCGCCGCGTGCGGTGAGCATGAGGATGGGCGTGGAGTAGGACGCGCCGAGTTTGCGCAGCAGATCGAAGCCGGAGATGCCGGGCAACATCACATCGAGAATGAGAATCTCGAAGCTGTTGTTCTGCAATGCCGTCAGCGCATCGCCGCCATCGTGCACGCACTTCACGTCGAAGTGCTCGGCGTCCAGGTATTCGCTCAGCATCTGGCACAGTTCGCGGTCGTCATCCACGATCAGCACGCGCGCCTCGCGCGCGCCGCCATCGGGCGTTGGGTTGGAGAGCGTCATGAGCGTCATCTATACTCCAAGCCCGCGAAATTCGCCCGCATTTGCAATTCTTAACAGAGCGCAGGCGGGACTCTGACACATGTTTGCACGCCCCGAGCTTACGATGGCGGCTGTCATTTTCACCATTCTCGTGGAGCAAAAAACATGAAATCGATCCGAAATTTGCTGGCCGGAACAGCTTTGGCGGCGGGTGCGCTGCTCGGCGCCGGCACGATGGTTTCGATCGCAACGGCGGCCGATGAAACCCCCGCGCCGGCGACGCCGCCTGCGGGCGCCCACGCCTGGGGCGGCCATGGCTGGCATCGCCATCATGGTCCGGGGTTCCTGTATTCCAAGCTGGGCCTGACAGATGCGCAAAAGGCTGACATCAAGACCATCATGCAGAGCAACGGTCCGCAAATGAAGGCACTGCACGAGCAGCTGCGCGCCAACTCGCTCAAGCTGCAGCAAACGCAACCGAACGATCCGAATTACAGCAACGTGGTGTCGCAGACGGCGTCGGCCAACGCCTCCGTGCATCAGCAAGTGGACACGTTGAAGGCGACGATCCGCCAGCAGATTTTCGCCAAGCTGACACCCGCCCAGCAGGCCCAGCTGCAGACGCTGGAGGCGCAGATGGCGGCGCGTCATGCCGAGCATGCCGGCTGGACTCCGCCCGCCGGGACCTGATTCTGCCGTGGGGCCGCGCAGCTAGAGCTGCGTGGCCCCTATGCCGTCCTTTTTCAACAAGTCGATGACGCTGCCGCGGCCGACCAGGTGACCGGTGCCGACGATCACCAGATAGTTCTTGTCGTCCTTCAGCAGCATCTCGATCTTCGGCAGCCATTTGCGGTTGCGCGCCACCAGCACCGATTGATACAGCTGCGGATCGTCGCCGAGTTCGACCTGCAGTTCGTGGGCGAACCACTCGGTATCGCCGCGCTGCCAGGCGCGCACCATCGCATCCACTTCCTTGGGCAGGTCGTGGGCCTGCTCCAGGCTCGAGATCAGATATTCAGCCTGTGCATCCAGCGACATCTTCTGAAACAACGCAATCTGGTCGTGCACGGTTTCCAAACCCGCGATGGTCTTGCCGTCGCTGCGCGCGCGCTCCAGGAAGTAGGCTTCGACGCCGGACTGCGGCTGGAAACCGAGATGCATCAGCTGCAGTTGCGAGATCGCCTCGGCGGCGAACCAGGGCGCGAACTGGTCGAAACTCGGTAATTCGACGCCGACCTCGTGCGCCAGTGTGTAGGCGCGGCCATAGCGTTCCTTGCCGAGCACGGCGGGCAGGCCCTTGTCTTCGGGCATGAGTGCGCTCGACAGCATTTCGGCCTGCACGGCCTGCGAATCCAGCTCCTGCAGGTTCACTTCCATGTAGATGACCTGTGCGGCGCTGTAGGCGTCGAGCATGGCGGGTGCCAGCGGATAGTCGCTCGGGCGCAGCACGTGGATCGAGCCCAGGATGTAGACGGTATTGTGCTTGCCGTGCAGCTCCCAGAGCGCATGCAGATTGCCGTCCGCGAGTGCGGGCGCGAATGACGAGGCCAAAGCCCAAACCAAGGCCAGGCCGGAGATCCGCAAGCTACTGCGCCGCTGCTCTTTGCATGGGCAACGATTCTATCCAGTGCACCTCGGTTTCGATACGGCCATCGGCGTGCAGATCGAAGCTGCGGTAGGCCGGGGGGCGTGTATCGACGGCGTAACGATCGCTGCCCGGCAGGAATTGCGCGCCGGTGGAGGGTGTCGCGAACAATTGCACCGGGCCGCGCCGTCCGTCGTAACGCTGATGCACGTGACCCCACGTCACCGCGCGCACGGAGGAGTGTGCGTCGATGACGCGCCAAAATTCCGCGGCATTGGCGAGGCCGCTGGTATCGAGCCAGCGGCTGCCCATGGCGATAGGGTGATGGTGCAGACAGACCATCGCATGCTGCGTCCCGTCCGCGAGTGCGGCATCGAGGCGCTGCAATTCCGAGTACGTCAGTCGCCCGCCGACACAGCCGGCGTCATAGCTGTCCAACATGACGAATTTCCACGCACCCAGGTCATGCGCGCCGCAGATGCGAAACGGCGCCGTGTTCAGTTCACGGCGCATCGTCTCCGGCTCGTCGTGATTGCCGGGGATGCAAAACACCGGCTTGTCGAGTCCGCCCAAGATGCTGCGGAAACGCAGGTAGCCG
>Ga0116228_10002449_pt1 | contig 16063 bp, 17 predicted proteins | sample S1TSphfallax_2_FD_89694 | JGI IMG/M metagenome (GOLD analysis project Ga0116228, IMG submission 89694) | Host-associated microbial communities from peat moss isolated from Minnesota, USA - S1T2_Fc - Sphagnum fallax MG | ecosystem: Host-associated > Plants > Peat moss > Unclassified | place...
GGAAGACAAACATAATAGGTTGCAAAACGCGATCATTCTGTGACTACACGAACTTGCGAGTTCGAAGGAGGACGAGGAGACCTCGACGGGATTCCCGCATCCATCTGGAAAACAGTCGACACAAAGGGATTTGCTTCTTCTTGTTGCTCTGAAGTTCGTTTCCACCCACACAATTATGGATGTTGAAAACCATAGATACATGCCAGTTGAGAATCTTGAGCAAGAATCATATCGGCACGGAGATATGGCAGATCCTTCTAGAGATGATGAGAGCGGCGACCAAGAGGATCGTGGGAATCCCGTGGTAGAGATCTCCTGCTATTTGGAGCATGTTGGCGAAGTTCTTCTTCTTCTTACCGATACGCATCTGGTTTGTCATCCTGTTGAAGATGCAGCAGATTCCATGCCGGTAAGCTTTTTGCGTTGCCATACATCTTAAGCAAAAAGCTCAAGCTCTGTTGCTTCCGAATCACTCGTCATACAATTTTGTCCACTATCGTCCCCTTGATCAGTCTGTCTGTCTTCAGGGCAGGTATGGATCAACTGTTTTCCAGTCTGTTTGATTCTCCAGGAGGAGATCCTGAGGCTCTCATTTGTTTGCATACTGATGAAGCAAATCCGTGGTCAACACTTCAGGATGATGCAGGTCTTTGGTTATGTTGCGGCAATAAAGATTCCGCTGCACACTTGCATTTGCCCTTGTCTGAAATCTTTGCTGTTGAATACAAAGGTCTGGGGCCGGTTGGCCAATTCAACCCAAGAGGCTTCTGTGGTCTTGCTGCTCCTCAGCAACAGGTACTGTGGAGAACTACATCTCCTGCAAGCTCAAGAAAGTTGAACAGGATCTACATCATGCATTTCTTAGAGTTTTGTTGCTGATAAATTTGGAGATCTTCTGATATTTCTTCTCTTGCCTATAGGCAGATTGCAATACAAATTCTAGTAGCAACAAACAAGGGCAAAGTATGAATCTCATGTGGTTGTGAATCTTTGGAGGGGAAATGTGCTCAAGTGATTCCTGGAGTTTTTTCTCCTCTGATTTTACATTTGCAATTATTGTTGTGGAGTGAAGATGTACAGAATTGTGTTGCACACATTTCAGAAGTCTGAGAGCAACAGTTGCAAGTGGGTTCCCAAAGCTTTTGTATTTGGACACTCCAATGCAAAGGATGCACAGGAATGGGTTCAAAAGAGCCAAAACCTCCTAGATCATGACACCCGAAGACCAAAACGTCTGTTGGTATGTGTTTTGTTTGATTTTGTTTATCATTCTTTTGACAAGATGTCCAAAAATTGCTGAGAAGTAGACAAATGTGCTGCATTGAAACATGCACTGTGGCCTAACAGTCAAGTGGAACTGCCCTTGTATCATTTGGAACTGCTCATGAGTTCTGTTTTGTGATTAGATTCAATGATACATGTGCAGGTCTTTATCAATCCGTATGGCGGAAAGGGTTTGGGAGTTCAGATCTGGGAAAAGGTTGCTCCACTATTTTATCGTGCAAAAGTTGAAACAAAGGTAGACTTCTCCTCCTTTGCAACATTCTTTGCAAAATGAGCACAGCAAGTAGATGTTTGTGGTTCTATGTGAGGGTCATGCCATAAGGATCTGCAATGGATTCCTTAAATCTGCCTGCCATGAGTTTTCCAAGTGTTCTAAATCATTGTTCTTGAACTTTTTTTCTTGTAGTTCTTTGTGAGAAAATGTTCATGTGCAGCACAAAATAAATGTACAGATGCAGGAAGCTTTGATAACCTGGTTCCATGACAGGTGGTGAAGACAGAAAGGTCGGGGCATGCTCATGGTATAATGAAGCATGCTTCTAAAGAGGAGCTCAATGCCCTAGATGGAGTCATTGTTGTGGTGTGTACACTTTCCAATTTTTGATACAAAAGTATGTTTGTACATGCACAGAAATGCAGATCCAGAAGTTATGTTCATACACATACAAAAATGCAGATCCAGAAGGTTCTGTATCTGGATACTTCAGTTTTGCAAAAATCATGTCTCTCAAGAGAATTATTAGTTGATAGATCCTGTGGCCTCAGGAATTGTATCTGACCACAGACTTTCAATGCAGGGTGGTGATGGTCTCTTTAATGAGGTTTTGAATGGCTTAGTACTGCACCGGCACAAAGCCAATGGAGCAGCCAAGCCTCAAAGGACCACTGATGTTCAGACACAAGGAGATGGCTATCATAAGCCAGAACAACAGAATGGTCATCACTCATCTGAGGAGAAAGGTGGTTTGAAGTTATCTGCACAAGAAGTGGATTCCTGTAGGGATGCCAACAAAGCTTCAGGTTGCATTCCATTGTCATTGGTTCATCATACTCTTGTTGAATGTGTATCCCTTCCTTCTCCTTCAGAAGCTGCATGTACAAGTCAATAAAATTGGTCCTTGGCCAACTCCCTCAATCTGGGTTTGACTCAGCAGTGAAGGAGCCAGAAAGCAACCCTGGCTCCAGTTCCAGCTCTGTCACTGTGCCTGGCTGTATTGAATATGGAGAGCTCCTTGATCCTACAATGGCCAAAGAAGAACTTGCTGCAGGGTTGCAGAGGAAATGTAGAACAATTTGTGGAGTCCATTTTTGCTTTGTCAATGGACCTCTTTGAAATGCAAACTTTCCCTGAGAGCTCTCCTGCTATTGGAATATTGATTATGTCCTCAACAAGTAGATAATGCTTTAGGTACTACTGAGCTGGCTTACTGAAGATTCTTCCATATTGAGGCTTTTCAGTTTCTTTCACCTCATCTGATGAAACCCTCTTTGCCTGCCACTAAAATGGAGCAATCTGCATTCCAGGTGAAGAGGCAGTGTTGACTGATGGTCTGGACTTAGATGAAAGTGGCCTGCAGAACCTGAGGATGAATCTGGACAACTCAAATCCAGATTTGCGACTTGGTATCATTCCTGCTGGGTCAACTGATGCAGTAGTTGTCAGGTATCCTTAGCTACTAATGTTAGTATCCCACCCCACCCTTGCACATTTGCTGCTCTTTGTCTGGGCATCCATCCCGTCAGGTCCTTACACCATCTAAAATTGTTTTCTTTACCTCATGTCGGTTGTTAGTGTACCATTTTCACATATGAGTGAAGTCAGCAAAGATTGTGCTTTGTTGAAGGTGAGGCTAATGATGGAGATCTGTGGTGTTCTGCCATGAAGCAAAGTTCTCTATCATAGGCTGTCTTTGACATCTGACTTGCACACATTTGGCGTACTTGATGCAAAACCTGCTTTATTGATCATTCTTGTGCAATGAGCAGTACAACAGGAGCACGTGATCCAGTGACATCAGCACTGCATATTATTCTTGGGGATAGTATGCCTCTGGACATTTTGCGTATGACAGGCTGGAACAAATCTCCTGAGAATGGATTGGATGAGAAGCCCAAAGTTCAGTATGCTGCCTCATTTACAGGGTGGGTGCTTGTTTCATGCCTCAAGGAGAGACGTGATCCATGTGATGTACTGGTCTGATAGTGAAATATGCTTTCTTTTGTGGAGACCCTTGTCTGGGATCTGCTCTCATTTTGCATTCAGATCACCAAATCTATTTCATAGGAATGCTGGGCTTGAGCTTTTGACAGGTATGGCTTCTATGGAGATGTCACGAAGGAGAGTGAGTCACTCCGCTGGATGGGTCCTGCTCGCTATGATGCAGCTGGGTTTAAAGTATTTATGAAGCACAAGTGAGTTCCTTTTCCTCTATTTTCATGCATATGTAGTTTGTTATAAGCACTTTCCTAGACTACTCTGAAAATACTAACATTCTTGCTGGCAGGCTCATGAATTGTAGCAGCAGGCTGAAATTGGTTTGACTTTTCTTGCATAGTTAGGTGGGTTATCCCTCCCAAGAATCTCTCTTATGGTGAGAAGTTGTTCTGAGAAAAGTGAATCTTGCAGGAGGTATGAAGCAGAGGTATCCTTCCTAGATATTCCACACAGTTTGTCAAGTCCTCATGGTGTGGTGCCCCAAGGTCCATGGACCCATCACTTGCCCTTTACCAACAGCAACTCTATTAGCCAGGAGAACAAGAAGGTGGGTCGGAATTTTGTATGAACCAATGGGATCAAGCTTTTGTTGGGTGTAGTTGTGAGGACTTATGTGTGAGTCATGGGAATGAGAGAGAGAGAGAGTGTTAAGGTACGGTGCCCTGTGGGAAAGAAGGAAATGAAAACCCTACATGCAATCTTTTCCAACTAAGTTTGAATGATGCCTTTAGGTCTACTGTCTTGCTTCAGGGTTGGAAACTCTCTAACTACTATAATGGAGGCAATGAGGTTGCCTTGTCTTGTTGCATTGCTTAAATCCTGGGTAGCTACATCTTCAGGGGTGACCCCTACTATATGTGGGTTGGCCACAGTAGGTAGCACCTAGCAGGATGTAGTGGGGAATTGAACCAACAACTATTTCAAAGGTGGCCATGAATCCCAGCCATTTGACCTATTGGCTTGATGCTTCACCTTTTGGTAACATCTATCTGAGATTCAAGTTGACCATTGTGTGTCGTATGTTTCCACAGGCCATATGCCGTGTAAATTGTGCAACATGTGCAAAAGGCCCTGACTTTTCACACATTGTCAGTCAGCACTCAGAAGAGGGCTATGCCAGCAACCACAGGCTGGAGGGATTGCAGGCTCCCAAATGGCAAACTCGCAGAGGAAAGTTTCATAGTGTAGGGGCTGCTATCATGTCTTGTCGGAATGATAAAGCACCAGATGGAGTTGCTGCCCATGCTCACCTTGCAGATGGCTTTCTCCACTTGATTCTGATACGAGAGTGCTCACGGCCTGCACACCTGAGGTCTGTTTTTTCAATGCCTCATGTCCCATATTTAGCAATATCACAGGAAGGAATGTATGAGAAAAAAGTTTCTGAGCATTTTGTTTGGTGTGTATATGTTACAGGCTCCATTTCACCACTTCCTTCCAGAATTTGCTGTTGCAAAATATTGCATTCTTAATGAATGTGAGTTGTTTTTATGGGAGGTACATTTATTGGGTGGTTAAGTGGGATTGATGGTTGCAGGCAACTGCTTCGGTTAACCAGAAAAGGTGCAGATCCTTTCAAGTTCAAGTTTGTAGAGCATCATAAGGTATGGTTTCAACTTCAGTAAGAGGCCAAGATCTATGCAATGTGTTGCAATGTGAGATGGATGCAAACTGTCATGCGTGTCTGACAGGTGTAGCTTAAAAATGGGCCAATATGGGCATATTATCATGGTGTCTATGTTGTATTGCAGACCCCTTTATTTACTTTTCACTCTCATGGCAAGCGGAGTGTATGGATTGTAGACGGAGAGCTGTTTCCAGCCCACACTGTTTCAGGACAGGTGTTCCGAGGCTTGGTTAACTTGTTTGCATGTGGTCCTGAAATTTGATGGGATCTTGTATCACTCTCATTTGATGAGACATTTGGGTGATTTAGGTGACAAATGAAACCTTTCACAATAAGAGCAGGTTGTTCTCTCCTACATCTTTTGTTTAACTTCTACCTTTGTCTTATGCACAGTTAGGTTGTTGCACAAATGGAGGCTCTGGGGTCTCCCACAAGTGTCAAACATGGAAATACTAACAGTAGGCTCCAGGATCAGGTTTTCTTGTTTGTTCTTTCCCTATGTTCCACATTAGTGCAGTCAGGGTTTGTGTCCATAATCTTGTCCCATTCTCCCTTGCAAAAGATTTTTCATGGACTTTGAATTAGCAGTGTCAAGGGTAATGCCCCAGTGACACAAATTTGCAAGCCTTCTAGTTCTGGAATGCTTTTTATTTCTCTAGCTTTGTCTTTGTCTGATAATTCAGAAAGAAAGTCACAATGTGTGGCAATTTGCTGAAGCTAATGATGGCAAAGACAAATACACCATAAGGAGGCATTCAATCTTTTATTTGTCTATTATCACATGACTTTTGCATTGCTGTCCATCTCTTTGGAGACTTTGTAAACAAAATGCAGCTCTGCTGTATCTGTGATGTTGCATTGCCTCTGTTGTGTCTTACTTGTTGTACCATCAACTCACTGAACAGGAATATGTGCTTCAGAGCAACTTGTTTCCAATCTCTCTCAGTGAACTCTTCATGCCATTGTGAAAAGAGGACTGAGGGTGAAGGAGAGCAGGTGATGGAGTAGTGGGTTTGCCAATTGCTGAGAATGGATTCTGCCTGGAGAATTGTATAGATTCCATTTTCCAACATCTTAGTGGACAATGGAGGTTGTTAAATAGGAGGTGCACCAAAGGTACAGGGTGTTTCTTTTGTACTAATATGGCAGCACTCTTGAATCTCAAGTGATGAATACAAGAGACATTTCATTAGCTGCAAGAACCCATTTGGTGAAAAGCTTTATACCTCTCAGTCTCCAAACTTGCATCAGATTTGGCAACCGGTTTTGACATGTAGTGTCTGTGCTATCGAACTGAAGGGTAGCTCCAAGAACCCAAAGTTGCAGCAGAAAGGGTTGTAGGCACTTCGGTGCGAGTCCCAGACCTTTCACATGGCACCACAGGTGGGTCTTGCACTTCACTCACTCCCTCTAGCACCTGTACTACCTGCAATTTGTTGCATACTAATAACCTGGAATCAATTCCTGTGTTCATAATTTTGCTTGTGGACCATAAGATCTACAAGACCCTTACAAGTTTAGTTTCTCATGACAGATGATGATCTATTTATACAGTGAATTTTGCAGGGATTGGAGGTGCTTTCACATTTCAAAATTGAGCTTACAAGGCTCCAATTGGAGTACTAGGTAAGCTTACAGACTTCCATGCTTTCAGGTTTCTCAAGGTTTTGCAGCTTCTACTGTTGAAGTTATCTAGGCTCTGTAGACTGACATCACCATAGTCTAGTGATTTAATGTGGGTTTTTGTGGGTTGTGCTGAGATTAGGCAATTTGGAGAGAGGTTCAGCATTTATAAGCCAAAGATTCTTAGTTTGATAAACTTACTAATTGAAGACTATGAATCTTGTAGGTATTTTTCCTTTGCAAATCTGAAGGGTTTGAGAAGCTGCTGACCTTGCTCATAGTTGGGCGTTGTGTTGGATCCTCTTGAATACACCACAGTGCCAATCGACACAGAAGCATCACCTGTCCGAAATCTGCTGTGTTGTTTAGATGCTTGTCTATGATCTCAGATAGATCTGCAGTGCAAATTTTTTCATGCACCCATGCATGGAAATAGAACTTGGTTGAGCTTAATTGAAAGTCCACATTCCGTCTTCCACCCACAAGCTCCAGTAACACAATTCCAAAGCTATAAACATCACATTTCTCAGTAATGGGCATGTTGCTGAGAAACCATTCTGGTGCTAAGTAACCTCGTGTCCCTCTGACTAGTGTGAAAGTGTCAGCTTCCTGCCTGTCAATGAGCTTGGCAAGTCCAAAATCAGACAGCTTTGCTGAGTATGTTTCTCCAAGAAGGATGTTCTCAGGCTTGACATCACAATGCACAATCCGTTTGCGGCATCCCTCATGCAGGTATGCAAGCCCTCGAGCCACATCCAGTGCGATGGAGAATCGATGAGACCAAGTGAGCATATTGTACGGAGCACTCTTTTCTGATCCTTTCATGAAGATGAAGTTGTCAAGGGAGCCTTTGCTCATGAATTCATACACCAGTAAGTGCTCTGAGCCTTCTAAGCAGTAACCGAAGAAGCGCACCAGATTATAATGATGCACATTCCCTACTGTTGCCACCTGCAAAACCTCTCCTCCTTTCAGTTTCTTGAACCTCCAATGTCTATTATCACCAAATTTGTCAATAACAAATGCAAATCTCCAATACAATCTTTCCTTGATTCCCTTGCAGGTTTCAGGCAATTGAAAATTGATTTATTTTGTTGCATGCATTGAATCATGTTGATGTAGGTCCATGTGGTTGTCCATTTCTTGAGCCCTTGCAGTTTGGTACTAGAGTAGCAAAGTTCTTTAACCTCTGCTTGGAACTGCTTCTCTCCTTGCCTTGACCCTTCCATTTTTTTGACAGCAACTTCCTGACCATTTGCAAGAATGCCTTTGTAGACAGCACCAAACCCTCCTTGCCCGAGCTTGCTGCTAAAGTTATCAGTTGCCACAAAGAGCTCCTTGAATTTGAAGCGCGATGGAGCCTCCGAGATTCCATCCATGTCAAACTCCAGGGTTGTTTCCAACTGCTGCTTCGTTTTATCAACATGGCAGCACCGTGTCATGACCAATATTGCACTCAGAATCACTATGCCCACTCCTGCTATCGTTCCTGTTGTTGGCATTGCCCATGTGATTCAGTTGTAAGTTGTGGAAGTTTTTGCTAAGATCCTGGTGAACCACAAAGCTCCACTCACATGATGCAATTGCAAGAATGATGAAAACAGGTTACAAGGGCTTTCAAGCAACATTTGCCAGCCCTTTTTTGTAACTGGAGCTGCTACAATTCCAATTTTGAGAAAAGTTGTATATTTACACATCAAGAAGGTTGTCTCCTTTTGGCAGACTCAAAAACCACAAATAAGCAAAGTGCGAATGAAACTGGCAGTGAGGACAACTCACAGACCTCCGATGATGCCCCGGCTCCTTGCTTTCGAGTGTCTCAATGATGAAGAAGACACTGGAAACCACAATTTCCAATTGTTATTCGGTTCACCACAATCAATTCCTCCCATAATTATTTCCCCTGGTTGAAATAATTTTCTCTATGCTGAAAAACCATCAACATGCTTCAAGTTTTGGAGCACTTTCAACAAGATATATATAGAAGGTACATCCTGTGTTGATTCTGGAAACTTGCAGCAATATCTTCCTATCAATTTGAGTTCAAGGTTCTCTCTGTCCTTCATATTCATCTAATGCATTCTTCAGTGATTTCCAAGTTGGTTAGGTTTAGAGGTTCTGCATTGCCCTTTACAAGAAGCAGCATATAACTTTTAAGAGTCTTTGGATTCTGAGAAGAACCAGGTCTTCTCAAACTTTTGGTTGTTTCATTCAGAAATGACTGGAAGAGTTGCTAAATAGTGCACAATTTTCCATGATGTGTCACACAGCAATGAAAAGCTTACCATGGCAGACTGAAGTTGTATTAGATCTTCCACAGAGACAAGCAAATTTATTGGTGGAGTTCAAAAATCCGCAGGTGCCCAAACTCACTGTGCATAATTTGCACTGTGAATTAGCTTCTAGCTGGTTCTCACTCCATCCAAGCTGAAGTGAAAATGTGAACTTGCTGATGTTTGGAGAGATGGGATTATAGTTGTGCAAGCTTGTATAGCCTGCACATCTTTTCAGCTCACAACCAATCCCACCATTGTGAGTAGAGAGCAGGGTGCTATATTTGGAGTGAAAAAGACCTTGGCGCTTACTCTGAATACATGGACAATCAACAATTGCAGGTTTGACAGTGCCTACTTGGGTTATAGCCCATACAGTACTAGAACTATGAGTGAGTTCAACAAATGCAATTGCAGTAAACAATTGCATACAGTTGGGTGTGGGCATTATAACACTCCATATGTGGTGAAAAGTCCTCAAAATTTGGCAAATTCAAAAACAATGAGAGACCCGTGACAACATATTCCTTTTTTTTTTTCATCAGAGTGCACAAATTTGCTATTAAAAAAAACACTGGAGGGGAGGAGAGTGAAAGTGAAGTAGGAATTCTTTTTAAACTATAATTTTTACATACCTGAGCAGTGAAAGATCAATTGAAGTAGTATATCTTTGATCATCTGTGAGAGCACAACATGTGGTGATGGGACTTGATGTAGTAGTTGTATTGGATACATGATACTCAGTACATCTCTTGAAAGCAGTGCACACAGGTGCAGAATCATTGCACCAAAACTGCTCCTCAGTACTATTGGAGTGCAGAGTCTGGTTTGCAGCAGAGTTAAGAGTGTTGTTGCAGTTCAGTAACAGAACATCAGTGTTTGAAGAAGCGCTGTTGCTGCTTCCTCCTCCTGAGCCCAGCTGCAGATGAAATAGACCAACAGAGCTGATTGAGCTGCTGGATCCAGTAGTAGAAGCTGTGCCCTGGAGGCTGAAATTCCTCCCAGCTGTAACACTAGAATCACTGCAGGTGGTCATGTAAGGATCCCATAAACTAATGCTCTTGTTGCTGTAGTCGATGGCTTGGACTTCATAAATCCCAGACTGGGCTTTGAAGCTCAGGACGTTCCTCCACCTCAATCCACCAGTACTAGTACTAGTGTTGCTACTAGAAGTCTGCAGCTGCATGATGCAATCTAAAGTGTTTCTGAATTCGTAGCTTCCACATCCTTCATCAACTCCGAATGGGTACTTAATGCTGATCCCTCCACAATCTCTTCTGCACTGCTGAGAGCTGCTTGCTGCAGTAACTAGAAGAAGATGATGAAGAAGAAGCAGCATCATGCAGATCAGGGAAAAATTATCAATCTGCATGAAGCCGGTTCACCAAAGTTCTGCCGTCCTGGCACAAGAAGCTACAAGTAGCAAAACCAAGTATTGCAAAGGTGGGGAATTACAACAACCTCTTTCTTTCTTCTTTCTTTGATCAGGAAGTCGACAGTTCTTCATTTTCCACAAACATACATCTATCTAGACATAAATAAAATTTATTCCAATTTCAGCTTCCCCACCACTTCACTTCAGCGATCGGTGCCAAAATCTCTCTCAGATTTCAGATTCCAGAAGAGAAAAAGAAAGACCCACAAAATTCATAGCTTTCAAGTCTTGTAACACGCCTGCGAAGCCAAGGAAGAGTTTGCGAAGGGGAAGGAGACGAAGTACGAATGCAGCGGATGCAGGAAGAGCATGAGCAACCTACCTCTCGGCCACATCCGTATCTCTACTCGTATGTACCCTATGTATGTATGTATTATTTTGGGTATGAATAAGTGAGTGTATGTATGTATGTATGTATTGATTTTGGGTATGTATTGATTTATTGATTTTGGGTATTTATGTATTTATGTTTATTTTCTGAGTGTTATGTTGGTATGTATTTTTAGTTTCTCATACAATTTGGAAAAAAGAAGATGAATGGAGGAAAAATCTAACCTACACACTTTTTTTTCCCCCTCATCCAGGACTTTTTAATCCAAATTTATCATGAGGTTAATTAACTTGGGCTTTGCACTGCATGACAATCACCTTTTTTTTTCATCCATTTCTTTTTCTTATGTTATCATATGATTTTTAATAGATCATCATTATTTATGTCAATGTCAAATTTAATTTGAATTAATATAAATATCATTGACATGAAAAAGGCACATGTTAATTTTGTCTTTTCATATCTATTTTGGTGAGTAGGGAAAAGAAGTGAAATAATTATAAGGATAGAAGATAGTTATTAGAATTTTTTTTAAAAAGAAAAAAAGTGAAGTAATTATTATGAAAGAAGTGAGATATTTAGGCTTTAAAATGAGTTAGTTATTTATTGGAATTGTCCAAGGAAAAATGATCATACAAAAGATTATGCAAAGTCTCTCTCATATATCAATTCTTCAAAATTTCTCCTCACTAGAATAAATTAATGAAGCTAACTAATTTATAATACCCAGTTAATTAATAAAATAATATCTTTTTTTAAAAAATCTTTTCATTACACTAATCATTCATAACCCAACACATACATTTCATATTACATGCATTTCAAATCTTTCACACACATTGATTTTTTTTAATTGACAGTTTTTGTCATTTTTTTTTCAACCCCCAAAAAATGTAAAGGTTTTGGACAAATTTGCTTTTTCTAATGTGTGAATTGGACTAATACTGCTATTTTTTTGGGGGGAAAAAATCACTAAATTTTCAATATCACCAAATTGAAAAATACAAAATGAATAAAGAATCCCTGTTCACACTGTTACTTCCAATGTCCACATCTGTATTATTCCACAATAAAAATAAATTAAAAATAAAATTTATGTAATAAAGTGGAATTTTAAAAATTAGGAGATAAGTTTTCCCAATTTTGGAAAGCTGATTTGTTGTCTTTCTTTGATTTAAAAAAAGGCCAAAATAATAGTCGGGCAGCTCAGCCGGGCAGAATGTGGAAAAAAGAAAACACACTTGAGCACATTGTACCGTTGCTACCACGCTCTTCCGAGGCCCTCCTTCCTCTTCCCTTTGGTTTTGCTGCAATCCAAATTCCACAATTGCGCAATCCTTTTGTCGTCTTTGATTGACACCCATTTTCCATACTCATCCGTTGTCAATACCCATTCTCTTGCTTCCTTGTGTTGCTCCTCAAAAGACTGCCCTTTTCCTGCTTTGTTTTGCTTACGTTTTCGGTTGAGAAGAGGGTTTTTTCTGTTTCGTTTGTTGCAAGGTTTTGAAGGATTGATCGTTTTGATCCTCTGTCAGCATCTGTTGTTGTTTGTGTGCATTTTTGGAAAGAGCTTTGCTAGATCTCACCTTTTTTCTTCCGCTCAGTTTTCCTGTCGAAGTTTTGGTTGATCTTAATTGTTGGGTTTTGGTGCGTTGGAGAGACAGAGACGGACAGAAACAAAGAGCATTGGTTGTGTAGTTCCTTCGTCGCTAGTGCTAGTAGTACTGAATGCGGCGACCATATGGAGATCACAGTCGCAGTGAAGGTGGATCATCTCCCGACTGCGTACAATGCTCCCATTCGCACGCCAGCTTCGGACAAGCTGCGCACGATTCTGGTGCCCAAGGTGAACCATAAGGGTACAGTGCAAGCCATCTTGGCAGGTAGGGATTTAGGGTTTAGGACCAGGGCAAAGTATACATCGATTGTGTGGGCATCCGACGCTTCTGAAAGATTAGGTTTGAAATTGCATGGGGGAAAAAAAAAGAAGAAAGAACAGAAACTGGATTATCATCATGTTGGGTGTTTTGAGGTTCCCCAGTGTTGGTTTCTTGTGACGTTATATTATTGCGGGGAGAGTTGGAGGTTTCAGAACTGCACTTGGATGAGGATACTTTCATGATGTATGGGCACGAGGATGGTTGATTTGTTGATCTTGTTGAAGAGAAGCAGCTGGATGATTATCATATCTTGGACACATCCACATTGCAGCTGAAGGCAATTTTTTTTCCAAATTCATCTCAAGCTTGGTCCGTCACATTCACCCCCATTTGTTTGCATGCAAACCCAGATGTGATGATTTGCAACTGAGTTTGAGACCCAAATGTTTCATGGGTCTTCTTCCAGTCAGTTTGTTGTTGGATGATCCTCCGTGTGATGAGTTCCAGCTCCCTCTCTCTCTCTAGGGGTTTTCTTTTGCACAAGCAAGAGCCATCTCTGTCCTCTTCATCATCTTGCAATGTTTTTCTGCAACCCTAGATTACCTCCTGAAGGTTGCAAGCTGGACAACTACCAACAATATGTTATCAAGTGAACAGATCTTGAAAGGAGGATGTGACCAATTGGTGTGTGATCGATCTTTTGATCGCAGAGGCTCCCTAACCAGCTGCCTGACATTGGAGGATGCTTCTTTGTGGAGACAAAAGACAGTGTCCTACCATTCTGGGTGTGGCTCCACTCACCCCAGTAGCTGCCATCAAGCATGCATTACAAGGACTGACAGGCATACCCGTGGCACAGCAACTTCTGTCTTCTGTGGGCTGTGTCATGCATGATGAGTTTCTTGTGAATGATTATGATGGCTTAAACACACTTTTATCAGGATTCCATTCTCGATCTCTCCAAATCAGGCAAGTTTACACTCCCCTATTTTTTGTACATAGAGCTTGATAGGTAAGGATTGGTGAAAAATCTGTAGGTGCAGTAAAGAGGAACAAAATAGAAAATCTGAATCTCTGAAGGGTTGGTGGTCTTGCAGAGGATTCAAACAGTGAGCAAGCTCATCAGCACATGGTGATCTGTGTCAATTTGATGGGTGAAGAAGAGTTCACTTTTGTGGTCCAAGGTCAGGATTCTGTCCTGTCATACCATATAAATTTGACAATTAAGTTTGACATAAGCATTGAATCTCAATGTTGTGATTCTTGAGATGCAAATTTAAACAACTTTATTGAAAATTCATTTTAGTGAAGGAACAACGATTTTTTCTGAGACCCATGTTTTTAAGCATTTTCTAAAATATGAAACATTTTAGTCTTTGTTAATAATAAAAAGCCAAGGCTAACCTAGGAATTGACCCATTGTGGTCAATTCATGGGGTTCAACCTGTCCATGTACAACTTCACTACAATTTATTTTCTGGCCATTAAAACAACAGTTAAAGGATTTCGAGTTTTCATCATCAACGGTACTTTCTACAAAATTTAATTGTTTGTCATCACCTTCCAGTTATTACAGTGCCAAAAAATTTCTTTATTTTTTCCTTCTTGATTAAGCCTTAGTGCATTTAGGGTTTCAGAAACAATAATGCACTTGATGATGATTTCTTCTTCTTGAGTTTTACACTTTTTCTATGTGTTTCATTATCCTTAAGAACATTTTTTTTTCATTCTTTACATCCCATTTTTTTTTTGTGTAACTCATTCATTGTGTGAATGTGAATTGAAATCAAGGCATGAAATCATCCCTAATTAAAGATTTTAAGCTAAGGCCCTTTCTAGATGGGCAAAGGTCCAAATTATGAGGAACCAATTTGGACTCGTTGAAGTAAATTGAATCCTTGAGTTAGAGCCTTAGACCCTAGCTTACATCTTGGTTCTTCAAATCACAAGCTCTCTGTTTTAGCTCCTTTTCTTTTTTTGGGTTCAAACCAATTGATTTTATCACGAAAATGGTGCCATGTAGGTTTTACCCTGGATTTGCCACTTCTTGGTCTTGAGCCCTCAACTAAAGGCCATGGGTCCAGTTTATGGCCCTCATTCAATGGGATTGCTCTATTTCATTGGACCCCAGACCTTGGACCCTCATCTGAAGTGGCCCTAAGACTTGTTTTTGGAAGTGACTCAATTTGCTCATTTCATTCTTGATTTTGTTGGCACAACAAAGGAATGTGTGAATTATGTGTCATACACTTTCATTTAAAGTGTTAATGACACAACCCCGCAAGTTGATAATGGTAAAACTCTTGATTGCATTGGGCGTTGAAGTCTGAGAGCATTATATATGCAACCTAGATGATCTATCAAAAATATAATGTTTTGGGTCATCATAAAACATGCCCAACAAAAAATGGTTTTAAACTATGGGGATTGGAAACCCCTTTGCATCTTAAGTGCAGAGGAGGAGTAAGACATTGGAGACAATTACACATTAGTTCTAAAGGGTGGGGGTCTTAGACTAAGTTTTCAAACAATGGGGATTAGGGACAAATTTAATATCATAATTGCCAAGATGTAAAGTCCTTATCTAGTTACTAATGTTGACATCATGGTTTTAACTCCTGTGATAATTAATGCGCTCTTTTTTTCTTTTTTCTTGTCCAAAATTTAGGTACTAAAATGACACTTTTGGACATGTTTTTATCAATTTACATAACTCTTAAATAATAAACTCATAGGCAAAGACTCTAATTAGATTTTGTGCATGTAAACAAATGAATGTTGTCTTAATCTGATATGACAACTTTATAAGATTCAAGGAAATGGAAATTTTGTTCTAATACAATAGATTTAGGTATTCTAAATCATCACAAAGAATGAAGTATATGTCTTTGTTAATAGTAGAGTCTCCTTTATTTCACTATAAATGTGAATTCTTCCCCTTGAATCTTACAATAACGAAGATCTTGCTAATTCAAGTTGTTTGAAACATCCCAAAAATTTGTTTACAAAATACTCTACATTTTACCTAATATTTTTTAAAACCATATAAATCCTATACTTCAAATGACTAGCAAAAGAGAGTATTAGTATTGCATAGTATCTATATTATTTGCACCTCCAACAAAAAGTGCCTATAGATAAGCCCATCCTAAAAGCATCATTCAGTTTTAATTGTTATGGAAAAAATATATTCAACTTGAGATATCCACACCAAATGTTGGTTGATTATAGCTTAATTTGGGCAATTACATTCATCCTCACTTGTTGGAGACATAATATTGAAGCAAAGGGAAGTTGTGTTACCACATTAGTATGTGTGTTCATATATCATCAGGTGGCTTAGCTAAAGTGGACACATTGATGTTCAACACAAAAAGCTAATATACTCTAGGGAC
>Ga0116228_10002450_pt1 | contig 16063 bp, 7 predicted proteins | sample S1TSphfallax_2_FD_89694 | JGI IMG/M metagenome (GOLD analysis project Ga0116228, IMG submission 89694) | Host-associated microbial communities from peat moss isolated from Minnesota, USA - S1T2_Fc - Sphagnum fallax MG | ecosystem: Host-associated > Plants > Peat moss > Unclassified | place: USA...
AAAATCTAATAGACAATTCTCATTGGGAACTTGGAAATAATGGCAATGGTGATCTTAGTTGCATAGGTAGTGATGGAGACAACAACTTTTTCACATTTAACAATAAGCAACAAGTGTTTTTAACCTAGGTTGGTGTTTTTGTAACAAGTGACAATAATAGGGTAGGTAGCGACGACTCTAGATAGCATGATGGAGCCATATGGTGGCGAGAAAAATTCAAGCTCACCATACTTGGGGATATTTATTATATTACTACAAAATGCGTCCTAGTTCACTTTGGGTTTCACTAGATTTTGAGTGAATTTGGACATTTTTATTTATTGAAATTGTTTAATTCCCTAGTGAATAGGGACCAATTATTACAGATAATGACTTGTTTCACTAGTACCTACTGAAACAAGGTTACTTTCAAATGAAATACAAATTTACCAAACCATTCACTTGTTAGTTAATTAACTAACCAACATGTAAATCAATTAAAATTTAATTACTTAATATTTAATATTGTTGATAATTTCATGATTTTTAAAACCTATTATTTATTGACACGTGTCATTACTTAGGTTAGGTTTAAAACCTAGCTTAGGTAGGTAGGTAGGTAGGCCACATAATTAACTTAAGCACATATTCTAAAAATTTGATAATAGAATATTCGATCAACATACTATTGTTGACCACACATAACACCACCCATGAAGTTTGATCTTTTGACCTTTGGAATGGAGGCAAACACCCTTGCCATTAGCCACCCCACTTGTTGTGATAATATGTTACATTACATTCTATTTATCAAATATTTCATTTTAAACATTAAAAAAACATAAACTTTGAAAATTCATATCTTATTGAGATTTTGTTCAGATGAAATGATTCAAATTTACTTTAAATTTTTTTTCAATAATGTACATAATTATATTTATTTCCTTTTGAAAATTTAAAATCATTTGAATAAAAAAAGATTTGAATATCATTATTCAATAACATTTCAATGACCATTCTTTTGGAAAATAACATAAAATAAAATAAAATGGATTATTTTTTTGTTAATATAATAATATTACCTATGCTAAGCTACTTTCAATTATTATATGGTTACTTTTCATTAATTTAAATTATTTCACCCTACATTATTTATGGTTATTTATGGTTATTTTCAATTACTTTTGGTTATTTTTGGCTATTGAAGGCTATTTCACCTTATATTATTTTTTAACAATCTTGAGTAATTTTAATATATGGCTATTAGTTGTTCTTTTATTAGTGTTATTGGTAGTTATTAATGGCTATTGTTACCTATTCTATTTATGGCTATTAACATTTTTTAGTGGTTATTCTGTTAATAGTTATTGGTGGTTATTCTATTAATGGCTATTGGTGCTATTATACAAATGGCTATTGGTGGTTATTTTACAAATGGTTATTGGTGGTTATTCTATTAATGGTTATTTGTGGCCATTCTATTAATGGTTATTGGTTGTTATTCTATAAATGACTATTGGTGGTTATTCTATTAATGGTTATTGATGGATATTTTATTGGTGGATATTGGTGCTTATTAATGGGTATTATATTATTGGTTATTAGTGGCTATTATATTGGTGGCTATTAGTGGTTATTAATTGATATTTTATTGGTGGTTATTGATGGTTATTTTATTAATGATTATTGTATTTTAAGTTATTGTTTGTTATTATATGTTATATTACAATTATTGGTGATTATTGTACTATAAATTATTGTTTGATATTCTATGTTATAATATGATAGACTATTCATAGTTATTATATCGTAGGGTATTTAAAATTATTTTTCATAGGTTATTATTTTTTATTCTTAGTAATTTTTACCTTGGGTCACTGTATTTTATTTTAAGTTATTATATTTAAGATAAAATAATTTATAATAACATAAAGTAGAATGACCTTGAATAATTTAAAGTATAATTTGAAATAACATATATTAATTTAAAATAAAATAACCTAAGGTATAACCTAAAGTTAGTTGAATAATTTAATTTATAATAACTTATAATAACATAAAATATAATTTAGAATAACTGAAATAGATTAAAATAATATAGGGTATATCATAAAGTAGCATAGATGGATTATTTAAAAAATATATAAATAAACCTATTTACTATAGTAAATTATAGTAATGAATTATGTTAATTAGTAATGAAACATAATGTTTACATAGTGATCTTATAGTGGAATTACTTCCACTAAGGTGAAATCAATAAAATATAATGAAGTTATTTCACTTTTAAGGTCCCATAGTGATTTAAATTAGTAAATTGCACCCCATTTTAGTAGTAATGTTAGGGTTTTAAAAAAATGGTACACAAACTTTATTCCACCTTAGGTAGCCTTTTGGTGATTATGCCTTTGTTTTAGCCTTGTTTTTAGGCTTATAGATAAAACATTACTACAAATGATGCACTCCCATGCTCTTTAATATATTCAATATGAATCCAAGGTGAACACAGTGGAAGAATGAGGAGTTAGGGTACGCTCTTTAGCACACAACACTTTAAGGGTAGAGGGGCATGTTGGAGCTCTGGGATAGGGACTAAGAAGAGTGACAAGCAAATCAATTATTCACACAGACTTGCACAAACCAAACAACAAGTTGGTTAATGCATAGTTGGAGCATTTTTGGTGCATGAACTGAGCACGAGCAAACATGGACTCATAAGACTCACCATGGCCCAGATTTGGGGGAAGCCACCACCTTCCCCTATACAATATTCTTTATGCTTGGCCACAAGACCAACACTCAAATGTCATTTTGTCCCGGGACTCCCAAGTTGGAGTCGCAAAATTCTTTAAATTGGGATTTCTGCAACTTTGGAGGCCCATAACTGTGTGTGTAGACCTTCGATTGAGATGAGGTCTAAGGAAAAGTTATGGCCCTTGTTGAGATATTTTCAATAGTATGTAATACGTCACTTGTGCAAAAGGAAATTAGGGTTATTATTGACTTTTAGTGGTTGGGAGTCAAATTGGCAACTTGACTCCTGGCCTTTTTTTTTGCCATAACTTATGTTTTAAGTGCCCAAATGGATCATGCAAGCCCATTTTAGACATCTACATTTTAATAACTTTCCAATGATATAAGAAAATATTCAATTAAATGAGTTTTGACCTTTGAAATCGCCCTCTAAAGATTTGAAAGTCCACTGTGACTCCAACTCCCAAAGTGGGAGCTCACTCGGGAATGTGGGGGGTTCATTCCCTCACATTTTCCTAAACTCTAGTGAACATGAAATGTGACTCCCGGGCTTCACCTTTTCAAACCTTGCTTTGGTCGCAAGCCCAAGACTAAGGTTACAACAACAAAACATGGTTTTTCCAATGGTTCAAGTTGATTAACTGGTCTTTTTTTATTACTGGACATGTCCATTTTTTACTAAAGGCCCAAAACATGTAGTTTTTGACCAATCTAGTTAATTAAAGTGATTTATTTGATCAATACATTTATTCAAGTTAAACAATCCTAATCAAAATGGCCAATGGGTTTTAATCAAATGGGACATCTAATCAAATTGAACATAAGAAATAAACATCATTAGTCAAAATGACCAATGTTCTTTAATCAAATGGGGCATTTTATGCCTTATACATACCTACCTCCTACTTCCAACTTATAATTTTACAACCTATTTACCTACCTACATACCAACCCACCCACCCACCCACCCACCCACCTACCTACATATTACCTACCTACCTACCTACTTATACACACACATCTACTTACATACATGTACTATGTACCTACATACCCACCCACCCGCCCACCTATTTCCTATAACCTACCTACCTTGATACCTCATAGTCTTGTAGCAAAATGTCAAAATGAACGTGTCAAATAAAAAAATTGACAAAAGTTGAACACTTTTTGATGGTGTGGTCCATTGGTTAAGAATTTGGTTTATCATTGGGGAGGTCAAATGTTCAATTCCTAACATTATAACCTATGTACATGTTTAAAGGCTAAAGTAGATAAGGTGTAGGCTAAATATGATATATTAGGTTAAGTTAAGGTAGGTCAAATAGGATAGGGTAGGCTACCACCTATCTATGTACCTTTTTATGACCTACCTACCTACTTGCCACAATTATTTTTCATATGGGTAGAAATTTTAACAATAAAAAATGACCAATTGAAACAACCAATCAAATGGTCCATATTCTACTAGCAAAAAGAACCACCCCAATCACAGTGGACATGTCGAAATCGACTTGTCCAAAATGACGAAGTGGTTTTTTTTACGCTTGTTCAAATTGGGTATTTTTTAATTAGATTTGCCAATGAAAAAATACCATGTTTTCTAATAGTGGAAGGAGCAAATTTTGAATTGAAATTTGGTGATATTTCACCACTAAAAAAAACACCACTTATTTGACCATTTCCAACTTTTTAACCATATTTACATCTCCACTAAGGAACAATATGTCAAAAAGATGGATTGTTTAATTTTGTAGAAATATACACAAAAGTCAAACTAATTTTGTGTAAATTGCAATTTCAATCCATTATCAAGATCCATTATTTCCCTAATATCTAAGGATTGTTGGTCATTATACATCATGGTATTTATGATAAAAAATAGTCCCTCATCAAGTAATAAAACCTTGGGTTCTAAACTTTCACATGGAAAGTGCTATTACCATGTGTGGTTAATTCGTGTCTTTGCAATTAACATCTTGGCAAGTATCACAATATGTCATCCATCAAAAGTAGGTACTACTAATCTTGTAACTAGTGACCTTTTAAAAGTTCATTAAGTAGGTGTAACTTAAAAGAGGGAAATCCTTTCCCCAAGTATTTACCAATATTATAATACCTTAATAAACTTGGCACTAATCACATAAATTATTATTTTAAAGTGGTGAAAATTTAAAAAATTGTTGCATGAATTGCTAAAATTTTAGGATTTAATGATGGCAAGGAAGTCCAATTCTCATTCCCTTTGACATTACAAGTCTTATTGTATAATGTGGATTAAAGAAATGAAAAAATGCCCATTTAATGAGGTATTTTGAAAGTTTTATAAAAAAATGTCTCTAGTTCAAGGCTAACTTTGTTTCCTTTCTATTGCTGGAAAAAGAGTAATGCATTCCCAAGGAAAGAGGCATGAAAAAGGTGTTTTTTGGATCTATGTTTAATTTTTTTTCTTAACACCATATTCATGATCAAATTTTATTTATCTTTTTCACCAATTTACATCCCATTTATTTTCAATTGAATTTGAATTGAATTGAATTTTAATCCAATTGTTGAGTTGAATTTATAATTTGAATTTGAATTCAATTTAGGAATTCAAATAAAATCTAAATTCAATTCAATTTATTTGAATTGAATTAAATTGAAGAATTCAAATTGAATTTAAATTCAATTCAAGGTGCATGAAATTTCATTTAACATTTTCATACATGTGGAATTTAATTTTCACAAAATTAATTCATTTTTTTCATCAATTGGGGTCCAAATTCTTTAAGGTGTACCAAAATCTTGTGACGACATCACCTTTTTCTATTTTTTTACCTAGTCTTTTTTTACCATGTAAAGAGACATTTATGGATGATTATGATGGAATTTAGAATTGTAATGGTCTAAAATATAGTCCTTCTAATTTTTTTGACAACTTTTAATTCATTATTTTCTATGGGGATCAAAATATAGGGTAAAAAAAAAGCTACAATAATGACTAGACCCTTTCATCCTATGTGGTACACCTTAAAGGATTTTCACCCATTGATCATTTGATTATCATTTGTAGTGCACAATAATGCGGAATCTAAGTTTATGACATTTTGGTAATATATAAGTAGTTATTTCTTTGCAGGTTCCTTGGACCTTGAACTTCAAACATAATGAAACCTTTTACAACATTGTTTATTGCTTCCTTTTGCAAAAATGGGGAAAAATAATGTTTTGGACCAAATTAGAGGATAGATAAATGTTGTCAATTATTGGATTAGCTTGAAGCATTAAACTTTTAAAATGCCACCAACTTTTGCATTTTTCCTTCTTTTGTAACTTCTTTAAAGTTTTACATTTCAAACAAATTATTTTTTGAAACTCAAAATTTCCAAAAATAATTTAATTATCACCAAACTTGAAAAGATACTATGGTATAATTTATCCATCATCTACAAATATTTTGGAACATGGGTGAATAATTTTGAATGAAATGTGTCCTAATAGCCCATGTGGTTTAAACATGTTAAGTTGTTAATTAATGGACTTGCAATTGCATGGGGTTTACAATGCAATTACCGGTTCTACATTATGCCAATGGACCTACAATTTTTTGAGAAGTTGTGTCATGCCATTTTTCTCCAATTATTTTCATTGTACACAATTTTGTGAAGAGTCATGGATCGATTAAAAAACATAACTAACTTCAAAGTTTTCTTGTGAATGTTATGTCTTTAATGCACTTAAATTTTATTTTATTTTTATGGGAAATCAAATTTGCTTTTTAGAGATCCAACATGTGGGACATTGCCATGCATTTTCAAATGTTCTATCCCTTTTTGAGTTATAAAGCTCATGGCTCAATTATATTATAGTGGTATTAAGGCCTACCAATAATAAATAACCAAATTGTTCAAATTGATGAGAAATTGTGTGTACATAGATGTGAACAAAACATGGAATAGGTATGGACTAATGTTGGTAGGTTCTAGGAATTAAATAGGTTTATGTGCAAGTTATAAATCAAATTCTAGGTCCTTAGACTAGAGTTTTTGAGTTTTGTTGAAACCACCATTGGAACTTATTAAGTAGACAATTGACTTCTTTTTAAAATTAAATTAAGACATGAACCGATGATGTTGCATGCATTTTATATAACTTCATGTTATTTTGATAGTTAGACATAACTTTATATATATAAAAAAGCTTGACCATACATCTTAGGCAAATTGTTGCATTTGATTGGTTGTACATATAATCAATATTACATAATCTCTATCTTGAACTATGTGCATTAGTTGAATAAATTAATATTACATAGAAGAATAAATTGTTTAATCATGTGTAATGGAGATGGAACCAAACTTGGTCTTAAACCAAATTGACTTTAAATTCTTTGTGAAGATGATTGAAACTAAAGGTTTTAGAAATCCAAAGAATTGGTCTCAAGATCAATTCAAAGGTTCAATAAAAAAAATAAAATTAGATGGAAGATTGCAATATATTTTGAAATAAAAAATTGGACAACAATGATATGGACCTTTGCCACCTACAAGTGTTTACAAATCCATGATTTTTAAAAAACTCCTAAGTATTCGGCTAGCAACATAAGCAATATAATTTTTGAGAATCACAAAATACAATTCTAAAAGTTGAATCAACAATCATGGAAATGCTTCTTCTTGGCATAGTTTGAAGAATTTTGGTCTAGTCCAAATTAGGTCATGTTGCTTCTTGGATGGTGTTACAAACATCCTAAACTCTTAAACCTTGAAACAAATATTCCTAGAATGTGCATACCCACATAGGGTTGGAAGACTTGGTAGAATGTAAGCAAGAGATTATGTGAGAGATTATGTGTTGCTTGCTTTTACATCTTGGAGTACCTCATAATAGGAATAGACTAGGCATAAGAATAGACAGCAAAATGGACAAAGCTTGTATCATTGTGGAAAAATGAACCAACTAGAGAGCTTTTTATATCGGATATACTCAACGTCTAACTTGTTGTAGGAGATGTGGCAAAAAGGAATGAGAAAAGGAGTCACCATCCTTTACTAGGTATGCAAAAAAACTATTGATAAAGGGCTTGTTGTAACACTGTGTTGATATTGCTCAATGGATTGCATCAAAAAACTTCCCCCTAAATCTTTTTAATCTTGCTAGCATGTGGGAAGATAGTAACTTTCACATAAGGTGGACTCATAATGACTTTTATCTTTCAATAGCAACACTGATAGTTGAGAAAGAAAAAATGGAAGAAAATGACATATACATGCTAAGTGTCAAAAGCTAGATGGTCACAAGATAGCAAGGAGGGATGCACTTGAGTTAAACATTGTTAAATTTTGACATGTAGAACAATGTCCTTGAGCAAGTTTACTTGATTTGATGAGTTTTATTTCTTCACTTTGCCCATAGGGAACACTCTTGGGTACAAGCAAGCGTGTTATTCAAAATGTCAAAACCATTCAACAACATCTGTAAAACACTCGAGGAAATTTGTAAGCATATGTGGAAGGCACCTTATATCCATGAATTTCCTTATTGGGAATTAGGAGGAATATTATGCCTACTCCTCAAGTATAGGAGGAAATTATGCCTACTTATAGATGTAAGAACACTCCCACTATTAAGGAATAGGCATAAGAACCCTCCCATCCATACACCTTGTGATCTACATAGGTTTGTTTGATGATAAATTTTGCCTGGTGCTTCACAATAAGTAAAGCCCATGGGTGGTGGGGGTCATTCCCAAAATGTGAGGTAGGACTGGGCTATTGCTTTGTCCTAGGCCCCTTATTTTGAGAATGCCCTCACCCTAGGGCTTTACCTTACACATAACTTTCCCAAACACAAAATAACTCCCACACATTGTTAACATATGACAGAAGACCCTCTCGAAAAAATTCAAATATGTGTTTGATTTACTATCGAAAGCATAATTATGAGGTGACACAAAACCTATTGATTTGAGTGGGTGCTTAAACTATAGGTGACACAAATGTGGGATAGTGGATGATATGATGACTGGAGAGACTAGAGGGTGGTATTTCTTGGAAATGTCCTTTTAGAGATGCATAACATAAAAATTTCCTTTGGAGATCCTGTTTCCTAGAAGAAATTAATAACCTGGAAATTGTCACTATAGACAGGTTTGAAATGTGATTCTGAAATATAGTTAGAAACGACAAACACCCAGATGTCATGCCACCTACATATGGGATGATACCAGGTATGAATCTGTAACACTATTGAACTTCTCAACGAGCATCAAACCTAGTGTGGTCTGTGCTTCAGTTGTGAGATGCACATTGTCACTTTGTAATGGGAGTCCAAGAGCATCCACAATAAAGACGTGCTCTGATGCATTGGCCTGTGCAATTTGTGCCTGCCGTACTTCCTTTAAGATTTTTGGATGCGGATGGTGAGCCCATGGTATCCCCACCTGAACATTGGTTTGACACATTACTGGAAGGTACCTTCTACTACAGAAGCTATTTTGGCACTAAGCTCAAAGTTATGCAACAGATACTTCCAACCCTAGAAAATGTGAAAGAAGAATTTAAACCTCTCATTATTTAAAGGTTTACCTGGATGATGGGAAAATTGTTGGACTGCAGATTTGTGCGCACATCTTGTAAAAATGTGGCCAACTTGAGTGCAAATGAAGCACCTAATTCTTCATTTATGGTGTCACTCTCACCTTGACACCATAGCAAACCTTTTAGTGTCCCACCCTTCTGAATTGCTGCCTTTGTGCGCAGTATCATTTTGTTATAAAGAAAACTGCCTTTCTTCCATTTCGACATGCTTGTAGCTCCAACTGCACATGGCACTAGACCAATCATTGGTGCTGTTCCTTTTCCAAACTTGGCCTCATGAGATCTAAGGAGTGATGCTGCGAACACCAGGCCTGGTCCAACACCTATAGGTCCAGCTGTTCAATGCACATGCAATTGGGTCAATTACAGATGGAGCTTCTAAACAAGACGACGTATTGAAATTTTAGATAAATTTTAAGCATCCAGTTCTGAGTATATATTTAATGGATCATCAGCAGTGTTTGTCGATCAACTTTGCATCAGTGGTGCTTATCGATCAACAATTTGTGTTGAAAACCAAAATTGCCTATTGTCAACTGAGAATTGATGATTCAGATCATGCAAACATTTAGTTGTTTTGCTGGTGCAAGGTTCACGTCTAGGCATTAGTAGATGGCAGTTAGAAACTCAGTGAGATATATAGAGTTGAATCGATCCACGAATCGAATACATGAAGATCAGAAATGGGAGATGTATAGAAAGGAAAGGTTTCTCTGAGGAGCATGAGGAAGAACCACCTGGGTCAATGTCATAATGTAAAGGTTCATGAGCTTCTTCCCACTCTAGACTTGCTGTTAACCTGAGGATAGAGCCTGGTTCTGCATTACACTCCTCTGGTACAACGCCATCCCACATCATGTATTTATAGCCATCAGCTGCTTCCTTAAGTTGCATTCCACCTCTCCCAGACATGTTGCTCTGTCCTGCCAGTATGAAGATCTCTAGACCTCTATCTTTCAGTGTATCTGCCATCTCATTTGCACATTCACCTGCCCACCATTTGTACTGGGTGTCACAACATGTATCACACCAGATGTCTGCTCATACATCACACTCTCGGCAGCACACACACATCTATCATCTCATCACATTGCTCAGCACACCATGCATCACATCGTGCATCACACTAGGGCCTAGGCTGACCACACATATGCCATTGTGGATAGTGGGACTTCAAGATAAGTGCAAAGTCTATATAACTGTGGTGTAATTTATTGTGAACAGCCGATTGCACGCAAAAAGCAGAGGCTGTATCACTATCTACATTCATTCATTTCCTCCATTTGGGCTTCTAACATAGGTCTGTGAGAATGTACGTGAAGAACAGTGCAATTCTTCTAGATATGTAAAGAACTGATAGGATTTTCCCTGCGTATATTTCGCTTAGTTTTGGGGCGCAAATTTTCGCACCCTAAACCCTTATGACCAGTGGAAGATCCCGCCGTGTTGGCACTTGCACTTACAAGTTTCTTAAAATACTTGTTCCTCATTTTTCCTTTAAGAAATTTTTTCATTTTCTTTACAGACATATTTCTTTTCTTTTATTAAAAATTTCAACAAAACCCCTCGTTCTCTCTTCCTTGAAGCTTAGATCTAGGCTTAGTCAATAGCTCTACAATACCACTATTCTTCAACAAATTCAGTAGGATAATGGACCTCTAGATTGTCAAGCTTTTGTCACTAAGGCAAAACATTACCATTACAAGGCGAATTTCTAAAGTGTGGACCAATATGTTGCAAGGGACTCTAACAATGAATGATGCATTGAACCATGGACAGCAAAGTAGTAGACAAATTGAAACAAAAACTATAAGAGCCAGGACAATGGAACACTCCAAAAGAAAAAAAGAACAATAACAACGGAACAATAGAACACTTCTACAAAACAAAGAAAAATAAGCAGAGAGGGGCAATGTTGTAGACATCTCCAACCTGCAGATACAACTAGAAGAGAGTCCAAAAAGAAACAATAAGAAACAAAAGAAAATTCAGAGCGTTGGAGTGAGCCACTTTAGCCTCTTGTATTACTTTGTAGACCTGCAAAAAACATAGACAAACAAAAAAGCAAGAAATGATGGAGTTGCATGTAAAGCGATGCACAAAAGAAGAAAAAAGAAGCGAAGCGAAACAACAAATGGTGAACTTAGTGTGACAATCAATGCTTTAGAGTGAAATAAATAATGAAAAACGGTAAGAAAAAAAAAACTGAAAATGAAATCTTTCCAGTTCTTTACATAGTTGAATAGTCTAAGTCATAACCGGGCCAACAATATGGGTGCTTAAACCTCAGCCCTTTGTATGGTGGGTTGATCGATTCCCTGTTCCCCACTAGATCTGGGTTGCCCTTTTGAGTAGTAACGTGCAGCATGCAACTTGTGGAAAATTGAATTGATACAAGTAACTTATAATCACTTGCAAGAGATTGCAATAACTTGTCATATCCAGAGGGGTATATTGGCTTGATGATGATGATTGCGAAAACCAGATGATCACAAGGGATCACAAGTTTCAATTTTCAACTACAAGCATTTTATCGCTCTGCTTGTCAATTAGTTCTGCAGTCAGGATGATAAGCTTACCGAGTTCAAGAGGGAAACAGTATGTGCTTAAAGACAGAAAGTTTCTACTCACGACGAGTAGCAAATTGTAGCCTACTAGGAGTCTAGGACAACCGAAACTCAAAGACGACAAAGAGGCATAAGAAGGACGCCAATATCTGTTCACCCTTCAACATTCAGCACTTGAATCTTCAGAGGTTGACCACGCAGCTAGATTTGTAGCGAAAGCCATTCGCAAAGTAGCCACTACCCTAGACTAAAGACATTTGTTCGGTGTTGGAGCTCGGGGTCATTGGACTGTTTAGGGGAGTACAATCAACAAGCCGTTGGAAGCGGCTCGGCTCTCTGGCCTGGAAGAAGTGTCAAGAACTCAAAGTGGAACGGGATAATGGTAACGTGAACCCCATAAAGATCCGTGTCAAAGGTATTTCGGAAGGTAGAATTTATAAGAGAATGCACCGAATGGGGCTTCCCTGACGTCCACAAGCACAACCCTTACAAGAAGCCGAAAGCTTGCAGACGTGCGCGAGGAAGGCTCTCCGCGACGTGTCATGACTTCTTTAGTTCCAACTATTTCATTTAGCGTGTGGCGAGGAAATGTAAAGAATTGGTCTCAGAAGGTAGGTAGGTAGGTAGAAAACATGATGAAGTCCATGTTTTGTGTATTTGAATATTGGGAGGTGCCATTTTCCTCTGCCCTTGGGGCAATGGAGTTGGCTGGAAAAACATTTCCTAAATATTTAAGGGTATATCGTTTTCGGGGTAATGAAGTAATAAAACTGAACATAGTAGCTACTAACAGTAAGGTGTATGGATACTTTGCAGCTAGTCAAAGAGGTTACATGCGAGTTGCCAAGCAGACAGATAGTGAAAGTTGTGTGGTTGTACATGTACATGACGAGGAGGAGGGTTAACATCCACAAGCTGTTACAGAGTCTCGCTGTGAGATTTTGCAGAAGGTTGGGAGAGGTTGTGAGTTTGGTATGACATAAGGCTTTTGTGGATATGTTGGAATAGGGTGTGGCTCCTTCAATGTCCTACATTATGGCTGTAGAATTGCAGCAATGTTCTTACAACAAATTGCCCTTATGAAGGCTCCTGGCGTTTTGTTCTGTGTATGGTGATCAGTAGAAATGTCATACCATTGCATATATATCATACCATTGCTCATATATGCCCCCTTTTAAAGAAAATAAATGCCAATGCTTAAGACTTATAACCAGCCCAAAATATATTGATGTATCAGTCTCACATTCATAACAAAGTTGCTCATGCTGCTATAGGTATTAAAAAAAGAACATACTAGGTGCACCACTGGAGCAAACATGTATTCATCAAGATTTAAACTTGAAGGTTTTCTCACCTAACCTCAGGTCTTGGTATATAACATTTTTTTATACCATTCAGGCCATGTAGTGGGTGGGTCAAAAACAAAATGTACCTGCCAAGCCCAATATAAAGTTAGGTATCCACATCAGTTTGGTCCAATTCCAGAAATTTGGACCTGACCCTTTATCTGGTAAGTAAATCGTAGTAAGTAAATGACTCTCCTCCCCCCCCCCCACCCCCCAAAAGGTTTGAAATTTGAGTGATGGAATCAAATAAGATCAGTAGCAAATTTTGTGTAGGGTAAAGTCTGAGTGTCAGCCTCATTCCTGTAAAGCTTGTCTATAAGGGTTTGCAGAGTGGTTTTAAAAAATATATATATTGTGATACCTGCTGAATGCTTGACAAGTATCACAGAAAAAAAAGTAAAAAATGATGATGGGATTTTCAAAAAATGAAATGCCTACCTCAGTGGTCAGCATGTTATGCTATGTAAGGATACTGTGATAACATGAAACAAAACTGTGCAGTTTTTACATAAATGCCAAATCCAGAAGGTGTGGGTGGGTAAAGAGGGTGAAGGGTGAGATAGCTGAGCAAAACACCAAAACCTTAAAAGAAGGGTAGATGAACATACAGGATAGACATGCAAGTAAGGAGGAAGTGCATGATGCATAGGTGATGTGGGCCAAAGGTGAAAATAACATGGAAGATATGCCAAATTATGACCAATTTGGTGCAACAAAGTAGGAGAGTAGTCATGATGAGCAACCTTAGCCAAATGAGTAAGAAATAAGTGTTGTGTCACCAAAAAAGGGGAGGGGTGACTTGATTCAAACCCTCTATAAAAGAATCAAAGTTTGCCAACTTAATGGTTACACAACAAATCAATGAATGGAGTAACATCTATACATCTCCAAGTTGCTAACCTTTTAGTTCTGTTGCTTAAAAATACAACACAAAGACGAAGGACTCAAAGCATTAGATCACTCTTGATCTCCTCTCAAGAGCCAACTAGGCATGAATGTCATAGCTTATTTGTAACAACAACATAATGATTGACTAATTTCCCATTTTCATCAGATTCCTCCCTTTGGAAGTGGAACAGAGAAGAATATGAAACTAGACATTGTAAGATTTGTTTTTCATAACCCACAATTGCCCTTAACTTTTCACTTTCCTCAGAGCTCCAATGACATCACTAGTATTCTTATCCAAAATAAATTGTTGGACAATTACCCACAAAACCCATAAGACCTTACAACAAAATGAAGATTGCCATCATGCCTGCTTATGAGATTTCTAGACTCTATCATCACTTTCCTTTGATAGATCTTGAACTTTTAATACTAAACTTTTTGCACCCTGCTTGAAGTTCATAGCACAGCAAAAGAATTTGCTCAAAGGAAGGTATAAAAATTCAATAGAGGGACATTCTTCCCCAGCTGTTTAGCACACCACACTAAAACACACCAAACCAGAACAATGCAATTTCACTAATTTGGAAGTAGAACTTAACTCTCTCAATCTAGCTTTCCCCCTTTGTAACCAGAATCTTATAACCTCTCCTCTATAACCTCTTCTCTACACCATGCATCCGCCCCCCAAAAACCACAACACCTACCATCACCAAGAGACGCGATTCACATTCCCCATAAAGTACATCAACAATGTAGCAAGGAATCGGCTTCATCACTGAAACCAGTGCATTCCTACTACTCCATTGAAAAACAACCATCAAACAAACCCATCAAACACATTAACCTGCAAACAAACAAACAACACCCAAACATAAAAAAAAACACAAGACATCAAACTTTTGGCATCCACGCTTCTTGATGATGAATAACCACTCAATATTTGTCATCATCTGCCCCATCCAGAATTAGGGTTTCAATTTCCCATCCATGCTCATCCAAAGAAAATTTTGACACTGTTTCAGGTTACAGTTGGTTCAATAAACCTGTGGTAGACCGGATAGAACTTAGAAAGGAGTGAGAAGTCATGCCACACTGAAGAGGGGAATTTTGAGGGCATTAAGAAAAGAGCGCACTGTAAGGGAAAAGGTAACGCAATGGAAGAACATTGAGATGTCTACTTTCCTCAAATGGCACTGTCTTTTGTTTTTAATGCATCATTTTGTCCTTCCCATCATGGCACATATATATATACCACAGGTGTGGGCGACAGGTGTGGTAGTCTGTTTTTAAGGCTACAGATGAGAATCTACTGGGTAGAGGACTTCAGCTGTGTTTCGCATACAGCAGAATGGAGGTTTTTGAACTTGTGCCGTTTTCTGTTTCAAAAATAGAGTTATCCATAAAGTACCCCAAACTGGGGGTAGTGGCCCCCAGTTTTGGCAAAACTGGGGATGAAATCAAAAGTCAAGATGAAAACATTACACAAGAAAAAAGAGGGGATCAGACTAGTTCTTTCACCTTAAATTGATCCTCAGAGGAGTTTCACCCCAAGTCTTAGATTTGCCTTACCTTTGTCTTCACTGCTGCTGCTGTTCTTCATTAAATCAAGTCTTGTCAAAATAGAATCCTGCAAATCTTGTGAATTAATACCCAGTTTCATTAAACGGTGCCCAGTTTTTAACACTTTATAGCTACACTCAAATTGGGGATAAAACAGGGATTACAGGGTCAAATTGGGGCCCAAACTATATGGACAACTCTCATAAATTGCCGCTTGATGCATCCTTATGTGATTTCTTGTTTTTGATATCAGGAGTAAAGGAGCTCGCCACTACATTTGCTATGAATTCTAAAAGTGGAAATGGTCTTTTGTTTGAACTAAATGAATAACTTGTGTATCACAGCTGGTATGTGACCTGCTAGCTGTTATAAATCCTGCATTGCA
>Ga0116228_10002451_pt1 | contig 16058 bp, 10 predicted proteins | sample S1TSphfallax_2_FD_89694 | JGI IMG/M metagenome (GOLD analysis project Ga0116228, IMG submission 89694) | Host-associated microbial communities from peat moss isolated from Minnesota, USA - S1T2_Fc - Sphagnum fallax MG | ecosystem: Host-associated > Plants > Peat moss > Unclassified | place...
CATTGGCTCACAAGAAATTTCTATTTGGAATATCACCTATTTTGGCATGGGCAAATGGCAAGGGCTTGAATGGGTGGGAGGACCAACCTCATTAATGCAACTGGTTTGAGTGTCCTATGCAAGCACTTTTTCAAGCTTGTTCTGGTGGGACAGGTGAAACAGGCTACCTATTCATGGCAAAACAAAGGCAAAATACAATACAATACAAATGCCAATAATAAATAATATATATTTTTTGTAGAATTAGTAAAAAAAACATTATATTTTTAATTTATTTATTATTATTATTGGCATTTCTTTTATTGAAATATTGACACTAATTTTGGTATGGAACATGCCCAGGTTGACTTGTTGTCACCTTAGGAAATCTCATGCACCACCCTATATTAACAAGCTCATCAAGTTCATAGGTAGGGGAATAGGGTACCAGGTCCTACCATGGATGATTCCATTTGGACTTTGTTGTATAGTGTAGCTGACACATGAGTGGCAACTACTCATCAAACCAACTTGATGAATCAAAACAAAGGGATAAACTCCCACTTTTTCCTACAATATTCTTCCTCTAGAAGATGGGGGATGATTTGTTGTTGTGGAAGTTTTTTTTTTAACTTTTTTTACAAGCCTTCAAGATACTACTACTCTTGACTTTCCTTTTTCTTTTTCTCAAGATCAATTGAGAGAGCACAACTTTAATTCAATTTGACTCAAGATACCTTTCCAAAAAGAGTACCTACCTCCCTTTTTCCTTTCAAGAGAGGCCAATTTGATGTTTGTTTGGATGGTTGGTTTTTGTTTTGGCACCATCAACCTCTTGGGGTTTCTTTACCAAGGTTGGGAGTGGGGCTTGGGAATTGGAAGTCCATGCACATTTTGGTTTATTGTGGTGGTGAGTATGTGGAATACACCCGTATCCATGTCGCATGCCTATGTGGGTCTCTAATTGGTTACAAAAGAAGGTCAAAATTGAAACAAGCTCCTACAAACTACAAGAAAGTGAAGAAAGAACCAAGATGAATCCACACAAGGCTTTCAACTACACTTATTATTGACTTGTGTGTACAATGGAATGCGCATGGTAGTTACCATTGGCATAAAACTTTGCACTCATCAACTACCACCCATATGTCCACATTTTATTTAATCTTAATTATCATTTTAGGTTACATAATAGCTACTAAGAGGAAGTAGGTTGTAAATAACTATAAGTCTATAAGTACTAAATATGTAATTATAGGTAGGTAGGTCGTAAGTAAGTAAACAAGATAACTAAATTATAGGTAAGTAGATGCACATATATATATATAGGTGCATATGTATATAAACATAGGTTGTAGGTAAATCATAAGTAAAAAGGTAGGTCATAGGTATGAAAATTAGCCTAGTATAAGTTTAAATCAACCCATTAGTGGCCTAAAGTAATCTAAACTAGCTTAGGGTAAACTAAATTAACCTAATGTAACTTAGGTCCTAGCTTAACAAAAACTTATTGTCGCCTTGGGTCCACTGGAATAACTTAGTAGTGTCTTATATTACATTCATTGTTACAATATGTGGACAAGTCGGCTATGTGTTTATTAGATTTTGAATGAACTCAAACAAATTTACCATACTGAAAGTGGCCAACCCCTAGTGAATGGAGATTAGGTGCTATGGACATTTTTTAAATCATTAAAAATAAATAAATTTCACTAATAATATTTCATTAAGCTAGCCTTTTATTTCTTAGGAACCTAATTTAAGCCATTTAAACTAAATAATTAGGCCACCTAAATTTAAAATTGGGAACCTAAGTGGCTTAGATGAAGCTAAGTTAACAACCTATGTGACATAATCTAAAGGTTAGAAAATTAACTTAGGAATTTAAGGTGCAAGTGTATAGGCGAGTTTATTATATTGTATAAGATTAGGATACCATAAACTATTTTAAAACATCGCATTTTATTTTAAGCTACTAATAATTTAATCTATATTTTACCTTGAACTATCATAAGTTATTAATAGGCCAATTAATGTAGTTCAATAAAATAATACTAAGGTATTATATTATATCTTGAGCTATATTATGCTACTATTAAGTTAATATAAACTATCTTCCCAAAAACCTTCTTGATAGCCTTTTTAAACAATAAATAAATTGCATGTTAATTATAAATTTTGGATGGAAAAAGGTAATTGATGAACTTCATCCATGTGGGTGAAATATACATATTGTCTAGGACATTAAACAATACACATTTTTAAGATAAAAATATGTTTATAAAAATCATTAAATAAATTTTTTAAAAGATCCAAAAATATGTTTATAAATTTTTAAAGCATTAAACAAATTTTTTTAGAAAGATCAAAAGAATATGCTTGCAATTTTTTTAAAAAGTTGATAGAAGTTTCTAAATGATGTTATTGACAAAAACTTTTAGAAGATGAAGTCAAAAAAAAACATCTAAAAGACGAAATTGGTTGAAGCTTCTCAAAAATGTAATCAATTTTTTTTCTAAAAGACATAATTAATATAAATTTTTAAAAGGTTATCCAATATAAACTTGTAAAAAGGTTGATGAACTTTTTAAAATTGTCATTGGATAATGTAAGTAGAGGTCCTAAGGCACCACCTTTTAATTTTGCACGTGCAAGTTATGGTCTTTATACTTCAAGTGCATTTCATGTGTAATTTGAATCATGCATTGTTCAAACAATAATTTTTTAAAAAAATTGTTCATTATCGAGTTCCTTGTTTGTCAAATCTAAATAATATTTTCCAAGTTGTATTTTTGTATTTTTTTTACATATATTATAGATGAAAAATACATATTCATGGATGTTGGAGCATAACACACCAAAATCACTTAAGGTAGGACCATGTTTAGAGGAAGGGTGTTTTTTCATTTTTTCCCTTTTAACATTTTGTAAGAACATTAAGTGTTGCATTTGAATTAATTACCACTAACTCGTTAACTTTCTACTACTATTTAACCTTTTGGTCCACACCTATAATGCCACAAAAATGTTATTTCATTTTTTGTAAGTTGCAGCAAAGTAATGACCACACCTTCATGATGATGCCACATATTCTTTGTTGTTTTTTTTCACCATCAGTGATGCCTATGTGCATAAGTTCTCCTTCTTAATAGTTCCTTTTTCTTTTCATCATTGTCCCAAATGAACTTGTTTTTCCTTCGAACCATTGTGTTCTTAATTGTTGTTTGTGTATTTTCAATGTTCTTTCCATTGTGTTTTTGTTTCATGCAATCCTTTATTGCATTTTACTATTAGTGATTTGTCACTTTTCACATCATTACTACTAACTCCCTTCTTCTTTACATTTTTCAATTACATGTATGTTTTTCATGTTTTAATCTTCTTTTGGTACAACTTTCTTTCTATCTATTGATTTCTTGTTTTTTGTACATGTTTTTTTGTTGATGTAGTAGATTTTTCCAATTGGAGCACAAAACAACATTTTTGTGTTCTTATGTTATAAACACTTTTGTGTTCTCCAAATGATTACTGCCTTTTATGCTCTTTAGCATTCATCATTTAAGTGACATTTGCTTTGCTATTTAATGTTATTTGTTTGAGTGGCACCTATGTTGATTTTTAATTCTCTTCGTGCCATTGTTGCCTATTTTGTTCTTCAACATTCATCACACCATTATTAGTTGTTTTGCTCATTAATGTTATTAATGTTGAATTACAACTTATTATGCTATTTGCCATTGTCATTCAAATATGTGCTTTCACTAAAATCTTTTTTAAAACTTCATGTTTTGCACTCTTGAATTCTACTACTATTTCTTAAAAGCTTTTGTTTAAGTCATTTCATGGATTTATTTTGTAATCATGTGTTGCATTTATGTTGTTTTTCATTATTGTTGTGTTGCAAATTTTCTCATCATGTGAACTCACTATAGATAATAAAGAATGGGTGGTCATAATGGGGACAATTGTGCTCCTCATCAAAACTCTTTGGCATGTTTGGGATATATTGAAATAATACCTATCATTTTGGCATTTGAATTTCATTGTTGATAACACCACTATGCAAATTATCGTTGTAAATGTTGTTTTGGACAATTTGCAATTGTCATGTATTTTGTTTACATTGGGATCAAATTTTAACTTATGGGTTAAGTTGCATGATAAGATATGATTTTTTGTGTTTTATTTTGTTTGAGTACAATCACAAGTGATAGATTCAAAACTTAAAATTTCAAACTTGAAATATTGTTTGACATTACAAACAAATTGAGACCATTAATTGTAAAGAAGAATATAAAATAATAATTTGTAATCCATGTAAAGATTAAAATGGTTTGAATGGTTTAAAAGTTTCTTATGGCTGAAATATATTGACATGTAATGAATCATTTCTAATTGGAAAATTGACTACCATAATACCTTTACTATTTCGGCCATAATTTTAAAAAATTCAATAAAAGCTGATTTTTTTCAAAATTAAGGGGTGGTTGTGCCAAAAGTTTAGAAAATCAAATTCCAAATTACCAAAATTTATGAGACTTGAAGTTTGGGTCCAACCTTACTTAGGAAATGGTCCATTCATAATATCATCAATAAAGTCCCATCGCACAGCAATGATCAAGTAAAGTCCTTTCACACGACAATGATTGAAGTTAGATCGAACATGGTTGTGGTTCTTAGAAGGTTGAAATTGTCAAGCTCCTTGTTCCTCACCTTTTCCATTTCATTTTCTACCCACCCGCCATAACAAAAATCCTAAAGCTTAGACTCCTACTACCATTGCCCCCATGTTTCTCTCCTCTAATTTTACTTTGTGTCGAAATGAAGATTCTTTTGCATCAACAATTTGAGAATGGGAAGCTAGTTATTTCAAAGTCTTGTAGGAAGCAATATTACAACATTCGGAATGACCAAACATTTTTCATGTAAATTATAAAAGAGTGTCATCGAACAATAGGTGAGAGTTGCTATTTCCATGATATTGTTGTTGCGATTTGTTTTTATAACTTTCCAAGAAACTTTTCAGATAACTTATGATTGATTGTAGGCACTAATTTGGAGATAAACAAAATACTCGCATAGTTTTACTTTGAGCAATAGAATAAGTTAGTTCGTTCTCAATTGGAAGGGGGAAGCCCTTAGTTGCATCTTTGTGCATGTCTTTTCTCTATTGGTATCAAGTTCTTCCAAAACATTGAAAATAAAAAATGGCTAGAAAGTTAGTGTAAGTGTTCATGTTTACTGATTCAACTTCTTGATGCAAACCTTGTTTTTAACAAGGAAATTGCACACAACGAATTGCTTTAAAAACATGATGACTTAGATGGATACTTGTAAAGTTTTTCACATTCATAGTATTTTTATCTCTCAAGACTTTGCTTGATTAAATGTAACAAGTTGGTTGAACTCTCTAATCGTAATATTCTAATCCTATTATAACCATTGTAGCTAGAAATGCTTATAATGCAGTGTTTTGTTACTTTTTTCATATAGTGGATGTTGGATGGGGAGATTCATTCTACATACATACACATGGTTGGCTATAGAAGTTGCAAAGGCGTTGAGACAAGATGAATAGAACGCATGTGATGGAAATGAAATAAAAGAGGCCAAACTTTTGCTACAACTATTAGAGACCTTCATGAAGAGGATGGTAACACCCAAAACAATTGGATACTTTTGTTTCAAGCCATTTCTTGTTTGCTCTCATGTCTAATTGTGGTGTTTTCAACAAAAATTTAAATTTAAGTTTAAACCTTAAAGTTGTAGTACATATGAAGTAGATGCAAATTTCAATTTGGCAAATTTTTGCTAAGAAAAAAAAAACACTGATGTGAACGCCATAATCAGTTTGATTAATTGATGAATGTGACTAGGATTTATGTGATTTTTGCTTATAAGCTCATCGTCGCGAAGTCCCACAAACAATGGATTCCAGATATCTACCATGTGACTTTTAGCCACTTTTGTGATACTCACCACACATGACACTTATAATTTAGCTCCATCTTCTTACCCAAGTACATAAACATCAATAATAGTTTTGTAGCTTTTGCCAATTCTCTAGCCATAAAACACCACCATATCTCATTGCCCCTCTCAAGAAAACATGTTGCTCATTTTTATAACTATTTTGTTTTGTATCCTTGCAATTAGTGGATCTTATTTGGTGGGGGTGTATATACAAACTAAAAGCTTTCAAATTTTGACATACGCCTTGCAGTAATGTCAACGAACATTTTTTTTCCTCAATATATATTTTTTGGCTTGCGGGTGTGGAATATTTTCTAGATTTTGTAAAGGGGAATAAGAGCATGTGAAGATGTCCAAGGTGATGAATGAAATATAATTATTCACTTTTACTACCACTTTATAGACTACTTGAGCTTTTCATTTCATGTTGAATTTAGGACTACAATATGAATGCATTGAGTATTTACTTTTTAGATAATTATTTGTTAATAGTTTTCATATTTGTTGTAGGATTTGTGTTGTTGCCTTATGTTGCCAATTTACGAATTTGCATTTTGTTTGGAATTTTATTTTATAGAAGACTATTTCTATTGTGATCAAGCTTGTTGCAACTTGCAGTGAGTCGAGTTACAAGAGTTTGTGCATTATCCATGCAATTGAGATAATAATGTTGATTCACAACAATATTGTATGTGCAATTGTTCTATGGAATACATGTGGATATTTTTTTACCTTAAATTTGCATCCCAAAATTATTTTTAGACATTGAACCCACATGGCACAACTCACCAATATTACCGATATGCATCTAGCATTACATGTGACATAATGCTATCAACTCAGGGTGAGAATGAATAAAACTAGACCATTCAACCTTCATATCAATCTTCTATTGTTTATGTGATAGGTGATTTTGCAATGCATAATATGATTCTTTAGATGGGTTTGTGATTACTTTCACCTTCAGGAATCCATGTCCATGAACTCCATTGGTTTGTCCTTTCTTTCATTTGGTCTTAAAGTTTTTTGTTTCACTTATTATTTTTCTTTTCATGTGCAACACTTTGTAGAAAAATACCAATTGTGGTTATTTTTCATGGTTATAGGTGGGTTTTCAAGTGTACAACATGTGGGAAGGTGACTCCAAAAGTTGTCTAAACTTTGTCTTCCTTGCATAACAAAGATGACTACAATGTATTATGGTTACATCCCCAAAAGACCAAGGACAAGTTCAAATCTCAATTGTAGAAAAAATGTGTTTTTCATCTGAAAGTTGTTTATGGAGGAATCATAGTTTGAAAGTAATCAAAGGGCATCAACAACATTTTCTTCATCGAAGGTCCCTACATTTATAATAATCGCAAAATATGGTGATGATGTAACAACTTCTTTTGGAGCAAAAGAAAAAGTTATAGAAGTTGGTAGCAATGTGGAAGAACTCTTTTTCCATGTTGTAGTGGTAGTTGCAAAAATTGGTAAGAACTATGTAGCAAAAACTTCTTTTGGACCAAAAACAATAATTGTACAAGCTTCTTCTGCACCGACAACAATAGTTGCACAAACTTCTTCTAGACCAATAACAACAATTACACAAGTTTTTTTGGACCAATAGTAGTAATTGTACAAGTTTCTTCTAGACCAACAATAACAATTACACAAGCTCTTTTTGGACAAGTTATATCAATTACACAACCTTTTTTTGGATCAACGTCAATAGTTGCACAAGTTGGTAGGAACATACCAATGTTCTTCATCCCTCTAGAAGTAGGAGTTTTTTTCTTACTAGCTTGGGCATGCATATTTTGTCTTGTTCTTGATGGCCTTGCACATGTTGTTGGGGGTGTAGACTAGAAGTAGTTCCCAACAATTGTTAACATTGGCATAGTTAGATCAATGTCAATATCAACTTCTTCAATAACCTCCACATTTGTTGGTTCCTTGAAAAGGGGTGTTGTAATGTTAACTTCATTGTTGCAAGCTGAAATGCATGTAAAAAAGCTCTAGTGATACTTGTCTTGTCCCATCCTTTACTGATTGTTTCTTTCATGGCTTTGACCTATGTCCATGTTGAATGTAACCAATTATAAATCCTAGGCTTTAGGTTGTTAATCTTGAAGTCTACCTTTGGTTCCTATTATTTGATCCTTAATTGTTCGATAAATCCATGAATTAAAATGAACCTTGAATGCATGCTTTAATGGCTTTTGCAATATCACATTTGTTGGTTTCAGTTCACTTGTGCAATTATTAGGAACAAATATTAACAAGATGTATTTATGCTCATTTTTTATCCAATTGTGGAAATCCTCACTAATATGAGCATTCCAACAATCAATAATCCACACCATCTTTTGTTATTTTTCTAACCCTAATAGCTAGATTTGGGATTACAAGTAGGGAAGGAGGATTTTTTGCACAAAGTTTTTGGTTGTTTCCAAAGATGAGTAATGATCTTCACTAAAAGTAGGATCCTAACCATCATTGATGTAGTTTGTTTTCCTTTTATTGTTTGGTGGTAATGTCCTAGGGGTAAAACTAGTGAAAACTATTTGAGGTGGAAGTAGGTCCCTAGCAATGCTAGATTACATAACCATTGTCACTTGCCTCTTATCCTCCAAACCTAGCACTTGCATAGTTTGGTTCCTTTTGGCTCCCAAATTCTTTTGCCGCCATTTGGAACTAAATGGACTCCAATTTGATCACGGTTTACAACAAGTGTAGGTGGAATGGAATATGTTTTTTACTAGGTAAGCAACCCTATAAGCCATGGTCAAGCCTTGAATAACCCAATCTTGACGGAGTTTGCTTGCAACAATGGTTGCCACTTTATAAGTCCCACGCATTGTTTCATGTATTGTCTTGACCACTTTCTTATGAAATTAACCCCCCCACATCCAGGTCTAATGAATTCAGGAACAAGAGATTATATGACACCTTTGAGAATGGGTTGCACAATCCTTGTTGATAATGGTTGATTAACTTCCTTCATCTTTTGTAGGACACACATTATCTCATCATGTAATTCAAGATACTCTTTAAGTTTTAGCAAGTTTTGTTTTGGAATTTTCATTGTTGTTCCACGCCAAACAACTTCCATGTAATTCTCTTTCAATTCACCTTCTTTTGTGAATCATTCCCATGTTGTACTCCTAGTTAGCTTTGCATAAGGACTAGGCATTCCTAGTGATTTGTAAACATTCTACAAGAATGTAAGAATAGTCATATTGTTTCCATAATTCTTCACTACAATTAGTGTTTAGGGCCAAAGATGAGGTTGAAACCAAATTTGATATGCCTCTCGCTTCTTCATACATTTAAAAGGTCTCTTGATTTCATGGGTATTCTAAATCTTCACATGATGCTACATTCTAGGCCTACCAATTGGGTGCTTCTCTTTTTGCACACTACATGATGTTGCATCCTTATTACTCTCTCACATTTGTGCAAGCTCCCTTTCAACAATTTGCATCCTTTCTTCACTTGAAATAGTCTCAAACAAACTAGTAATGTACCTTTGACCTACTTCATTCTTAGTCATGTTGCACAAAGTTGAAATTATACTCAAAGAATTTAAGCTTCCCTAAAAGGAAAGAAAGGGAGTGTGGAATGAAAAGAACAAGCCCAAAAAATGCAAGAAATGTTAACTAAATTCTAGTAACTAATATTCAAAATCAATACCACCCTAAATCATTGTAATTGGTTTGCCCATGTTGTTAAGGTCTAGTTTAACAACATGAAAACTAGGGATCTACTTATCAATGCCTATGTCATTATTATCGTAGGTACCTATTTACAATAGGTAATATGTTAAATTATTATTTTTTCAATTTTATTACATTTGAATTTTGAGAAAATTGGTGATTGGAAGGTTGAAGTGAAAAAATGAAAAAAACTAAATATTCGCTTGAAATATTTTGAAATGGTAAAGGTACTATGATATTAGGCTTATTCCTAATGAATTTGTTAGAGTTATAAACATAATTTTTAAAAATCTTATAACATAGCCCATGCAACAAAATATGGAACTTTATGATGTTATAATTCAAAGATTTGTGTTGTTTATCAAGTGTACATAATGCAATAATAGTACACACATCTTCATTTCAAAACTTTAAGTTTATTTTTTGTTAGAGATTAGTATTTTCATATACGATAGGAAGGTACTTTGTTGTCACACAAGTTGTAGTGGATGCCAAAGGCGCTTCATTGCACTAGAAGAAAAATGTTAATTTGCAATTTCAATTGGTGATTATAAAAGAGTTGCAACCAACATTTACAACTAAATTTGCCTTAGTTGCACAAGTGAAGTTGCATCCAACATTTAGTTGCAATTCATGACTCAACATGACGTCACCAAATGGACCATGGATGATGTAATTTGTCAAGTTATTGAGTAAGTAGGTAAGTAGGTACATAGGCTTATGTAGGTAGGTAGGTAGGTAAAATTAAGTAGGTAGGACATACCTACTACCTAAGCTACATTCCTACTTACCTATTTACATAAATAATTAAAATTTATGTACCTACTTATTTACCTACTTAGGTAGATAGGTAGGAATGTAGGTGGGATAAAAAAGTTGTAAATAATCTTATTTCATTTTAAGTTGCTTTTAGTGTCAAGTTTTTTTGAACTCATTCACATTGGCACATGCTCTTTAATATGAAATCATAAGAGAATATTGCACTTTTGTTATATAGTTCCCAAGATGAGGAAATTATATAACTACATAACTAATTAGGTAAATAGGAAATTAATTAATTAGCCACAAATTAATTAGATACCTACCTACCAACTTACAAACCTACCTATAATTACCTACCATTCTTTAATTCTAGACCTAACATTCACTTTTACTTCATTTAACCAATCAATTAATTCATAGTCATAATTTATCAACAATATGTAATTATTTTATGAAATTAATTAATTGGAACTATTATTTTTATTTTTTATTTTAATCAAATAACTATTACTAATAATTTTTTTTGGGTAAATTTAATCTTTAAAAAATTATCAATAAACAAAAAAAAAGATTAATATTTGATCGACTATCTAATATAATAAATTAATAAATAATAAAGATAATGAATACTTGACATTAACTATTAAATTATGAACACATTAACTTATAATTAATTATCATTCCTTATTTTACATTATTTAATGAATTTGTTGATATTATTAGAATTTGGATAATGAATATTGGTTTGAGATTAAGATTGTGTCATCTTATTATGACCTTGCCACTATAATTTAATTATATATCAAGATAAACATTGTATATTTGTGAACAAACCATAATATCAAATAAAGATGAAAATTTTAACATGCTCATAATATGAAATAATATGTGTTCAATATGCGTTGAATATAAACCAAATATATTTTAATATGTTAAAATAATTTAATATATGTTTCATGTAACTTGAGTACATGTTAAATATATTTTTATTGTAGTGCAAAACACCTTTGTGTATGTAAAATGCATAGGCACACCATAAAAGGTAACCGAATTACAACTAAATTTGCGACTAAATGAACATAGGGGCCTATTTTTGGATGAAAAACCTAATGAAGTCAATCAATATGGAAGGATATACAATTTAGTAATCACAACATAGTCACAAAAATAGTAAAAAAATTAAAAGGATGGTTACTAGTTGTGAAAATTATAAAACATAGTTGCAAATGATGGATAGTCGCATGTAGTCACAAATTTGATGGTTACATAATGCAAGATTTCTTGTCGTGTTGACATATATGTTGATTTATTTGGAAGTGTGAATGATTATCAAGTTGTGCAAAATTCCGATCTACATAAGCAAGCTTAGTACATGGGATTGTTCTTGACATGGGGAAGGGAAGTCAAAAAAGTCGTAATATTTATTTTCTTGGTGACAAGGAATACTCGTTGCTCCCTTTAATAATGAAACTTCATAAAGAAGGCTACACCATTTAGTTTTTGAATTGATGTATAATAAAAAAAACAAAATCATGGATGTTTAAAGTTAAGAAATGCTTTCAACATTTTGAAGGATAGTTCTAGGAACAAAATAAAGTTTGATATCAAATTACTTCCAAATGTTTTCACCTATTGTTGTCTATTGCACAACCTTATTCTCAGCAAGAAGGAGGTATATTTTCAAATGTTATTGCAAATTCTAAAGTTGGAGACAACACAAGGCATGCAAAGGAGTGCATGTCCATTATCTATTGGCAATATAAAAGTACATGTGAGGATAGAGGGACAAGACCATTCATGTGAACAACATCAAGAACAATTAGAAATTTACCATATAGGTCAATGAAATTTGGTTTAACATCTACATCAAAAATATTTGTGAGTATGATCAATTGCAATCATACCATTGAGATTATCTTCATTTGATTTCAAAAGTATCAAGTTTGAGTTGTATAATTTTGTATGACATCTACATATAAAGTGTTATAGGTATGATTAATTATTTATTGTTCGATTGTCATTAAGATGTGCTTATATTAACTATCTTGTTAATTCAATTGTAGTGTCTAGTCATTAACTCATGCTTTCAAAATATTGGGCCTAAGTTTAATGGATCTTCATGATCGATTGTTTTGTGTTTGACAAGCCATGTTGAATAGGGGATATTGGTCTTTGTTTATCATTTCTTGCAAATGTATGATCTATGATTTGTGTGAAATTAATGATTGCCTCCACCATATTCCTTTGTGTTTGATTTATTTTCTCACTTTTATGTTTGAAATACTCAAATTGGTCCTACAAGATTTCAACTTGATTCATTTTTCACTTCTTTTCAATTTGTAAGTTCATTGCTTAAATGCAATCTATAAAATCCACAAAGTTCTTTGAATTAACAAACTTTTTGGACTAACATATTTATTCCTATGGACCCTTATATTACTAATGTGACATCTAATTGGGGGTGGTCCTTTTGCAATATCATTAGATGACATTGGGGATTATGTACTTACATGGCCTACATTAATGTTAGATTCTTGTGGATGAAATTTGGTTGATTGCACTCTAGGCATGCAAGGAGTGTGAAATGTTGTTCCTTTCTTTGTTGCCTTGTTGCCAACCTGAGGTGTAACAAGGCCTTGTAGGAAGATGATGATGTATAATTGCAATATGACTTATTAGAAATATGGGTGTTGCCAGACTAGGTATTATATGACTCATAAAATTGCCAACGACATTGAACTTCATGTGCATTAGTTTTGCATCCAAATCTTCATGCATGGGTGATCTTAGACCACTTGTTATATATTTTAATTCATGATGATTGGCGGCAAACATTGTATCATTTGGATGCATAAAGTCCTTGGAATGTGGTGATTGGAATATAGGTTTGGTCTTCATGAAGGCATCAATCGTTTCACATATTCTTTTGTTAAATGGCCTAGGCAAGTTCATTATGATTTTGTCTATAATAATGTTTCAAAACTCCTTGGTGTGTCTCATTTGTAATCACCATAGATTATTGCCCACTTCTCCTTGCAAGCGTGCCCATTTCTCGTGCATGTGCTATAACTAAACCCGATCACAATTGTATAAGTTTTTCCCCATTTCATGACTACACCTTTGAAACAATATTTAGAATCCACTACACCAATTGGACATTATGTTCCTCTTTGCCTTTACAAGGATATGATTTCTTGGTGTTCCTAGTTTGGCTATTTGGGTATTCTAATGGGTTTCATTTTAGTGATATAATCATTAAAGGCTCGTGCTTTTCTTTTACCCTTAGTTTTGTTCTTAGAGCGTGGTGGTGCACTAAGTTGAATTGAACTATCACTATTAATTTCAAGAACCCTTTTGCATATTCAAAATAATCCTTATCAAATTTCTTGATATTCTTTAATTGGTGTTGCATTTTGTTTACAAGCATGAATTTCTTTGACAAAGGAGAAAGGGGAGGATGTGAGAAAGCAATGTTGTTTAAATTCTAGAACGTGATGATGTTATTGCAACTAATGTTGCAAGTTCAATTTGAGAATGGGAGGCTAATTTGGGGGTGATTGTTGTTATGCCATTGTTGCAAGTGAGAATGCCTTGTTCATAACACAATTTTACACTCAATGTCTTCCTCCTAAAGCACACTCTTGTGCAAGGGTAGTACGTGGAAAACCTAAATTACTAAAAACTTATTTTGAGGTTTTTTCAGATGGTGCCTTAACACTAAATTTTCATCCAAATTTCTAAAATTTTGTTTGAATATAGATGATACTTAACTTAGTTGCCACCGTTGATTTATTTTCCTTTGCCATGTAAGTGTCCACATAAGACTTACTATTAACCAATTTGATAGGTGTGGACCAATGTTGGGCAAATATTAGATTTTTAAGATATTTGCCCCGGATATCAACTTAGATATCAAAAATGACATTTGTCAAATATTAGTGGGAGTGGTATCCGAGGTGTTGGATATCACCCATTGTGATATCTAACGCATTGAAATCCAAAAATTATGTTGATATTTGGTTTAAATATGAGATCCAAGGTCGAATATCAAGTTAGTAATTAGTAAGTAAATTAGGTTAGATTTGTAGGTTCACACTTAATTTTTCTTTTCATTTTCTTGATGTAGCTAGGGTTGCAAGAATCCTTAAAAACAATTTTAGACTATTTTGGGGACACCTTTTCAAAAGTCTCTTCAAAGTTATAATTAGTAGTAGTTATTATTGTGGCTATACATATTTTTAATAAAATAATTTATGATTTTTTTGTGCAAATGTTCTTTTTAAAAAAAAATCACCACAAAATATTCCTTTTTAAATAAGGATGTTACCTTTTGAAAAAAATTCACTCCGAAATTAAAAAAAACTAGCACCTAGCATAATTGGTAGGTCGATTTTTGAATTTTAAATATTCAAATTTGCTGATATTTGATTGATAAATAAATGACAAATATCCGAAAACGTTGATATTTGCATCATCTTGAAAAATGTGAAAATTCGATATGTGACCAAGATATGTAAATTTTAAATTTAAAAAAAAAATCTTTTTCAGATAGATAATTATTTTTAAAAAAATCCTATATTTGACATATATCCCCAAAAGGTGATATTCACCCAACACTCGTGTGAACACGATTAAACTTAGAGAGTCAGTTTATTGTGTGTTACGTCTAAGTGTGACCTTACCTTTAGTTAGTGTTAACTCTACCTAAGTGGTGACATGGTTATTTGATTTCAAAGTTCAAAACATGTTGATTGTAGGCCACCTTGAATGAGCTCTACAAAAATTGAATTAAAAATGATAAAAATAATAAAAATACAATAAAATAATAATTTATTAAAATTTATTAAATTTTTAATTTAAAAAAAGAAAAAAAGAGTGGGGGCCATATGGTGGGTTCCCACAATTTTGAGTTGACATTTTTGGTCCTTAAAAATCAAGTGCACTTTGAGCCCCAACAAAAAAAAGAAGGTGAAAAGTGAAAACATTACTTGAGGGGGGTTTTTTTTTTTTTTTTTTTTTTTTTTTTCCCCTGGAGGGTTTCAACTTCTCACTTCCCCCTGAAATTCCCAAGGAATCTAATCGACTCCTTCCAAAACCTTCTAGGAGGGGGGACTCCGGAGGGTTACAAAACTTGTCCCCGTACAAAGACATAAGTATAAGTCGAACTTACAATTTTTGTACATAAGTATAAGTCGAACTTACAATTTTTCCTTGTTTTCTTGGAGCCGTAACATGAAAGATTGATCGACAAGCTTCCACATTTTCCTTGCAAAAAAAAAAAAAAAAGACGGGGTTCCTTCCGACCTTCCCTTTGGAATTCTATACCTTTCTTTTTAACCTCTATAGGCTAACCATTGCAAAAGATATCATAGTACATTTATATCATTTTGGCATAAATTAAATTTATTATTTTTTTTTTTAACCAAAAATTTAAAAAAAAAAAAAAAAAAAAAACCAAGTGTCGAAGTTAAGATTTTAAATTTTAAATTAACTATTTTGGCGGTCTGTTGCCGAAATGGTAAAGGTACTACAGTACTCAAAACTTTTTTTTGAAAAAAATAATTTATGCAAAAATTCTGAACAAGTTGCAATTTTGCTACCTTCTTTTTCGTTGGTCTTAGCTAAGTAAATTTGGCTTTCAAA
>Ga0116228_10002453_pt1 | contig 16044 bp, 15 predicted proteins | sample S1TSphfallax_2_FD_89694 | JGI IMG/M metagenome (GOLD analysis project Ga0116228, IMG submission 89694) | Host-associated microbial communities from peat moss isolated from Minnesota, USA - S1T2_Fc - Sphagnum fallax MG | ecosystem: Host-associated > Plants > Peat moss > Unclassified | place...
GTAGCGGTGTAACGACAAGAGTTGCTATTGATGAAAAACGCCATAGTATTGCTACTGATATATCATCGTCCCTTCGTAACTACTTAGCAAAACAGCTTGACGACATTTCACAAATGTCACATATGGCAGAAGGCTATAGTTATGAGATTATAGATAATCTGAAAAATCATCCGATTTTGATGAAAAATAAAGCTATTGATAAAATGCTAAAAGAAGACTCTATCAGTCCAACTGCGTTCTTCTGAATTATAATAATGGTCTTATTCTAAATTCTCGTCAACTTTGGTTAACAGCTTAGTTGGTATCTATGTTATTGATGATCCATATGAAAAAGTATAAAAGAGTTACCCATCTTAATTAGGTTCTAGAATCTGAGATTTTAGTAAAACGGCGTTTTGAAAGAACTTGTGTCAAGATAAAATATTGCAGAATATATTGCAATATATTAAATGTTAGCACCTGGAGTGTGAATTGTGGTAACGTCCAAAACTAATTTTAAGTCTAACCAACAAAATTCCCAGGAAAATTCTCTGGGTAAAGGCGATCGCCTTCTCGTTGATTTTGCCAAAAGACATATTGGACCAAAACCCAATGATATACAAGTGATGCTTGATGTATTAGGATTTTCCAGCCTTGATGCACTGATAGATCAAACAGTTCCCCCAGCAATTCGCTTACAGAAATCATTACAACTACCAGAAGCACAAAACGAATACGCAGCATTAGCCAAATTAAAACAAGTTGCTGCGAAAAACCAAGTTTATCGCTCATTCATTGGGATGGGGTATCACGACTGTATTACTCCCACTGTGATTGGGCGGAATATTTTAGAAAATCCAGGTTGGTACACTGCTTATACTCCCTATCAACCTGAAATTGCTCAGGGACGACTCGAAGCATTGTTAAATTTCCAAACCATGATTATCGACTTGACAGGTTTGGCGATCGCTAATGCTTCATTACTTGATGAAGCTACAGCAGCAGCAGAAGCGATGAGCTTGAGTTATCACCTATGCAAAAATAAGGCTAATAGTTATTTTGTCGCCGCTGATTGTCATCCCCAAACTATTGATGTCCTCAAAACCAGAGCAAAACCCTTGGGGATCAATATCATTGTGGGTAATCATCAAACATGGGATTTTAGCGAACCCCTATTCGGTGCTATTCTCCAATATCCTAGTAGTGATGGCGCTATTTACGACTACCGCGATTTTATTACTAAGTCCCATACTGTAGACGCATTAGTTACAATAGCTGCTGATCCCCTGAGTTTAACTTTATTAACTCCCCCAGGAGAATTAGGGGCTGATATTGCCGTTGGTAGTACCCAGCGATTTGGGATTCCCTTAGGTTTTGGGGGACCACATGCTGCTTATTTTGCTACTAAGGAAGAATATAAGCGTTTGGTTCCTGGACGGATTGTGGGAGTCTCAAAAGATGCTGATGGCAGACCTGCTTTACGTTTGGCTTTGCAAACCCGTGAGCAACATATCCGCCGGGAAAAGGCGACGAGTAATATTTGTACAGCGCAGGTATTATTGGCAGTGATGGCTAGTATGTACGCTGTTTATCATGGACCAGATGGATTAAAAGCGATCGCTCAAACCATCCATAATTTAACTCAAATTCTGGCTATAGGAATTAAGCGCTTAGGGTACAGCATCAGTTATGAATATTTCTTTGATACCCTGCGGATTGAATTACCAAATAATAGTACTTACAATATAGGCTCAATTATCTCAGCTGCGGATGAGAGGAATATTAATCTCCGCATTTTCGATCAAACTGCTGTGGGAATTTCCTTAAATGAGACTACTACGATAGATGACTTGATAGATATTTGGCAAGTTTTTGCGGGTAAGGATGAATTACCATTTGCAGTAGAAGAGTTAGCCAATGAAAATTCATTTCAAAATTCATTTCAAAATATATCTTTGCTCCTTCAGCGTCAAACCGATTATCTGACTCATCCGATTTTTAACTCCCATCACTCTGAAACTGAGTTACTCCGCTATTTACACCGGTTAGAAGCAAAGGATTTATCTTTAACTACTTCAATGATTGCTTTGGGTTCTTGTACGATGAAGCTGAACGCTACATCCGAGATGATTCCAGTTAGTTGGGCGGAATTTGCGAAGATTCATCCGTTTGCGCCTTTATCACAAACGAGAGGTTATCAAATCCTGTTTCAGCAACTTACAGCATGGCTAGCTGAGATTACAGGATTTTCCGGGGTATCTCTCCAACCAAATGCTGGTTCGCAAGGCGAATATACAGGACTTTTGGTGATTCGTCAATATCATGAAAGTCGGGGAGAAGGACATCGCCATATTTGTTTGATTCCCCAGTCAGCCCATGGAACTAACCCCGCTAGTGCGGTTATGTGTGGGATGAAAGTGGTGGTGGTGGCTTGTGATACTGAGGGGAATGTTGATTTAGATGATTTAAAGGCGAAAGCTGCAAAATATAGTCATGAATTAGCAGCTTTGATGGTGACTTATCCTTCAACTCATGGGGTGTTTGAAGCAGCTATCCAGGAAATTTGTGCGGTCATTCATGCTCATGGTGGACAGGTTTATTTGGATGGAGCCAATATGAATGCTCAAGTGGGAATTTGTCGTCCAGGAGATTTTGGCGCAGATGTCTGTCATTTGAATTTGCACAAAACTTTTTGTATTCCCCATGGTGGTGGTGGTCCTGGGATGGGTCCGATTGGTGTAGCTGGTCATCTTATCCCTTTTCTCCCAGGACATGCTGTGATTAAAATTGGTTCTGAACAAAGTATCGGCGCGATCGCTTCTGCTCCTTGGGGAAGTGCGAGTATTTTGGTGATTTCTTGGATGTATATCGCCATGATGGGTGATAGGGGATTACAGTTAGCTACCAAAGTTGCTATCCTCAACGCCAATTATATCGCCAAGCGGTTAGCAGCTTACTATCCCGTTTTATATCGCGGGGAAAATGGCTTAGTTGCTCATGAATGTATTCTGGATTTGCGATCGCTGAAAAAATCTGCCAACATCGAAATTGATGATATCGCCAAACGGTTGATAGACTATGGTTTCCATGCGCCAACTGTTTCTTGGCCTGTCGGGGGGACGATGATGGTAGAACCAACTGAAAGCGAATCTAAACAGGAATTAGACCGTTTTTGTGACGCCCTAATTGCGATTCGGGAAGAAATCAGGGAAATTGAATTAGGTAAAGTAGATATTGAAGACAACCTTTTACATAACGCGCCTCACACAGTGGAAAGTCTGATCACAGCAGAATGGACGCATCCTTATTCCCGCGAGCAAGCTGCTTATCCTGCTCCTTGGACAAGAGAATATAAATTCTGGCCTAGTGTCAGCAGAATAGACGCTGCTTTTGGTGACAGGAATTTTGTTTGTTCTTGTCTACCAATAGACGCGTACTAGTTTGTAATTCTAGTTTGTAATTACAGGTGAGAAAAAAAGCCAAAGACTTACTCCCGTTGCCAAAACGCAAATAATTCCCGCTAAACCAGCTAAAGGTTTTTTGTTCTTACCTGTAATCCATTCCGAAACTTTACCTGTGTAGGTATGGAGTTCGGCGGTATCCATGAGGGCGATCGCCCATATCCATCCACTATGTAATCCCCAAGCTATACCCAAACTCCCTCCATCCACAAATCTAGCTAATGTTAAGACCAATCCCATCAGCACCAATCCAGGAAGTTGAGGTTTGGTTTCCTTTTGCTCCCAAACCAAGTGGAGCAAGGCAAAAATCAAGCTAGAAATGAGTATAGCTGACCAAATGGGATAATCCTGCTCTAGGGTAGTGAAGATAAACCCGCGAAAAACCAACTCTTCAATACCACCGACAAATAATGCTACTAGTGAAATTGGCAGTAAAATAGCCGGTATTCGCTGCATATTTGGTCTTGACCAACAGCACCAACCTAACCAGGATTCGCCGAAAAATACTATCGCTAGACTTGACACACCTAAGCCAAAACCTAGTGGTAAAGAGGTAAAAATGGACCAGTCTTTAATACCATAGTCAGCAAAAGACCCGGACTTCAATTGGCTAACTCCCCAGATAATTAGAGGAGCCAAAACATAAAGAGAAACCAATAAAGGTATTTTTTGTTCTGGTTCTAAAGGTTGATTTATCCGCCAGCCAAATTTTACGGCTAATATTGTAGCCAATGGTAACCAACACCCAATCCAGGCGATGAAAAAAGCCAATATGGTTACGATTACTGGCGCATCTTGGAGAAACGCCAGTAATATTTTAGCTGATGGCTGTAAAAGTTCTCTAAGAGTAGATAAAAAAAGCACGATAGACAAATTAGGGAGATAGAGTTCTTAACTTATTTATTAAGACTCTAATAGAATAGGTCACTTATACAAGAGGTCTAATCGTTTTTTATCATCATCCAGGGGTTTAGCTACAGATGGTCAAAAACTCGGTGGACTTACTCCTCATCATATTCCAAATCTACATCATCATCAGAGTCTATATCTGGGGTTATTTTGCGGTCACTTTCTCCAAGTTGAATCAAGTGGATATGCTTGTAACCCAGCCTAATTTCAAACTCATCGCCAGGCTTTAAACCCATGGCCTTGGTGTAAGTAGCACCAATCACAATTTGACCATTTTGATGAACACTGACCCGATATGTTGGTTCTCTACCGCGTCCATCTTTTGGTGCTTCTGGGCTAAGGGGAATTCCTCTAGCTGACAATAAAGCATCATAAAAGTCTGTGAGATTAACGCGAACCTGATTATTTTTAGTGATGGTATAATAGCCACACTGCTTCGCTCTTTCACGTCGGGGTAATGTGGAAAGCTCTTTTACTTTGGAAAGCAGTACTTTTCCAGTTAACGGTGCAGTTGCAGTTTCAGTCATTATGCTCAAAATTTCCTTAATCTCTCCAAGCTGATAAATAATGTCGTTTTATGCGAGTTTTTGGCTTGATGAACAACCAGGTACATTTTGTCCTGATTTAAGACATAAAAATTTATGTCTCTACACTACAAATCAACAAAGCAGTAGCAGCCACGCTTTTAGGGCTAATGTTACTGATTTTGCTACTTCGTAATTTTAAATCAAATACTAGCATGAATTAATAATAGCAAACTATTTGTTTAATTTTAAATTCTTAAATTCAACTTACCTAAGAATTTTTTGAGAATTTTTTAAGAATTTTTTGAGAATTACTGCACTCTGGGGGTAAAAATAATGAGAATTTCCTTCTGGGTGCATTTTCTGATGAGTATTAGCTCAGGACTTTGAGAAAATTTTATCTATATAATTGGGGATAATTGGGGTGAAGAGTTTTGAGCCATCAGATAAAAGGCCTTCTTTTTTTGTCGCTGCTCTATCTAGAGGAGGAAAAAATCAGGATAAAGTAGTTGTTAGTCTAGTTGTTAGTCTAGTTGTTAGTCTAGTTGTTAGTCTGCCTTGTATTAGCTCATTTTTGCCAACTATCTTTTTATATAAGGGTTTTCAGTCCAAATGGAAGTAATTTTTCGGGTCTTTCGTCAGCAACAAAACTCTACTCCGGTTTGCCAAACTTATAATTTACAAGTACAACCTAGTCAAACAATCTTGGATTGTCTCAATCAAATTAAGTGGGAGCAAGACGGGACTCTAGCATTTCGCAAAAACTGTCGCAATACCATTTGCGGTAGTTGTGCTATGCGGATTAATGGACGTTCAGCTTTAGCTTGTAAGGAAAATGTGGGAGCCGAATTAACTCGATTGTCAAAAATTTCCTCTGGAATAGTCCCGACTCAAGCTATTCCAGAAATTATAGTGGCTCCTTTGGGTAATATGCCTGTAATTAAGGATTTAGTTGTGGATATGAGTACTTTTTGGGATAATCTAGCAGCAGTTAACCCTTATGTAAGTACAGCAGCTAGACAAGTCCCGGAAAAAGAATTTTTACAAACACCATTAGAGCGATCGCAATTGGATGAAACTGGTAACTGTATTATGTGTGGTGCTTGCTATTCGGAATGCAATGCGCGGGAAGTAAATGCTGATTTTGTTGGACCCCACGCACTGGCGAAAGCGTATCGGATGATAGCAGATTCTCGTGATAGTGACAGTGAAAATCGTTTGCAGAATTCTCACCAAGGAACTCAAGGAGTTTGGGGTTGTACTCGATGTCTTTACTGTGATACTGTTTGTCCAATGGGAGTAGCACCATTAGAGCAGATTACCAAGATTAAACAGGAAATTCTCCACCGCAAACAGGCGCAAGATAGTCGTTCGGTTCGCCATCGCAAGGTATTAATCGATTTAGTTAAACAAGGTGGTTGGATTGATGAACGCCAATTTGCGTTACAGGTTGTGGGTAATTACTTCCAAGACCTCCAAGGTTTACTGTCTCTTGTACCTCTGGGTTTACGCATGTTGAGCAGGAGAAAATTCCCTTTGTCCTTTACATCTTCCCCAGGAACCCCAGAAGTGCGATCGCTAATTAACAACATCCAAAAACTAGAAAACAGCTGATATTAATTATCTCCCCTGCTCCCCTACTCCCCTGCTCCCCTACTCCCCAGTTCTACATCGGTAGCTGAGGAGAAACTATCTGCCGATTAACAGTGTCATACAAGGAAATATCCCAGTGACCGTTATTGCTGTACTCAAAAGCAATTTTAGTTCCATCAGCACTAATTGTAGGATTGCGTACCTCTGCTGGGAGATTAGCAGTTAAATTTTGTGATTGGCGAATATCTCGGTTATAGAGGTAAATATCTGAGCGTCCTTGATGACTGGCGACAAAAACGATCAACTGTCCATTACCGGAAATACTCGGATGTGTCGCCATGGTGTCGAAAGAGTTTAATCCAGGTAAATCGACCAAACTCCGGTTGATTGTGTCAAAGAGATAGACATTTTGACTTCCTCGGCGATCGCTAGTAAAGACAATATATCTCCCAGAGATTTGTGGGTCTAACTCAGAAGACAGACTATTTAGACCCCGACCTCCTGGGTCAAAGGGATAATTCAAAATCCGAGGATAACCAAAACACCCAGTTAACAAAGTAGAGCATATTAATATAATGATATAAATAGATGATTTAGATAATTTCGCCATAAAGTTTTTATTTATTTATTTATTTATTTATTTATTTATTTATTTATTTATTTGTTTATCTCTCTTTCTTCTCCCTACACCCTATTTTCCTACAATAGAACCATTGGGAATATCTAATTCAATAGTAGGACCACGATCCAAAACTTCAATATCCCATTGACCACGAATAGCACTTTCAAAGACAATATAGCGCCCATCAGGACTAATATAAGGATGTCTAATCCAACTATGATAGTTGGGAGTAATAATTTGTGACTGTTCTGTAGCTCGGTCATAAATTGCTGCTACCGACCGTCCTTGATCAGTAGTTAGGTAGCAAATATAACGCCCATTATAGCTCAGGCTGGGACTTTCGGCAATTGTATCTTGTCGATTTAAGCCTGGTGTAGGCATAAAAATGTGTTTTTCTAAGTCGTAGACCAGCAAACCCTGATTATCGTTACGATTAGATACAAAAGCTAAAAATTTCCCATTTCCACTCAAAGCAGGTTGCTGTTCTGTAAAACGGCTATTGGGGGAATTAGACCCTGGTATATTACTATTAGTACAAGATATAAGTAAAATAACCAGTCCAAAAATTAGGCTCCAACGCATTTGTCTTTGGAGCCAAAATCTCGCATTTGGCACTTTTTTGTTTAATTCCCTAACTTACTAAAAATCATCATCATCCAAATCGCTAGGTTTATTAGGGTTATTTTGGGTATTTTCTATCGGGTTGTATGGTACATAGTCTGTAGAAATAACTTCATCATCATCAGGTTTTCGAGGAGAACCTAAGTCATTTGGACTGCGTCTTCTTGATTTAGGAGGGATACTATCTGGCGAATTTTGTGGACGTTTAGGTTTATTACTACTCCGACGAGTGGAGCTTTTTTCTTCTGTTTCTGGACTTCCCCAACTATCCTCATCTCTAGAAACAGACCCCCAATTTTCTGTACCATAATTCTCATTATTGCGAGTTGTGGAACGTCCAGAATTTGGTGTTGTCCTTCTTCTTTTATCAGTACTTTCTGATTTTCCTGAGTTGCTGGGACGTTGGTTACGGCGAGGAGGTTGATCATCATAGTAGTCATCGCGGTAATCATCACGCGTTGACCGGTCATCTCTACTACCGCGAATCCGAGGACGAGGGGGACGTTCCTCCTCTTCATAGGGGAGTGGTTCTAAATCTGCATCCATTTCCGCTTGATAGTTCCGTCGATCCGAGTAAGAATACTTACGGCTGACTTCACGTTCATCATCTACAATGGGGGTATTCCGCTTGGCTTGTTGAGTCGCTATACTGCGCAAACGAATACTTTCGACTGCAAAAAATACTGTAGTTCCGACTAAAAGTAACTGACCAAATTGCAAAATTGGGTCTAGTCGCCATCCTTGAAAAACGAGAATAAAACCACACAGTAAACCTACTGCTGCGAAAAAGATATCCTGGTCCCGTGAAAGTTCTGGACGCACAGTGCGGAGGAAATACAGTGCTGCCCCAGCCACAGCCAGGAAAATTCCTAGAATACTGGCTGAGTTCGCCCCGAAATTTACCTGAGCCACAATACTGGCTGAGTTCAGCCCAAAATTAATCATTGCTGTTTTTCCCAATATTCATAATAAGAGGGTGTAGGGTGTAGGGTGTAGGGTGTAGGGTGTAGGGAATACATCAATATTGATAGGATTTAGACAGGTTGTTATACTAAGAAGAAACTGCATAAACTCAATTCAAACCTTTGTCGAACGTCAAAAAATATTCTTCTTTACTAACCCTACACCCTACACCCTACACCCTACACCCTAGTTCTAAGCATTAATAACGCTTAATTTTATCTTTCTGGCTGATGAAAATCAACGCTACACTGGCGGGAATAACTACAATTGCAGTACCCCAAACTAAGCTCCAAAGGAAATTTGCTAAAGATGCTGTCATGATATACTCAACTTTGTTTTACCGACTTCCTCCCTAATTTTAAACCTGTATTACTTTCTTGAGAAGCTATTCAACCTGAGATTCATCTTTAATTATTTAACGATTTGGCGAATGGGGTGGGAATAAGACCTCAAGTTTGGTTAAAATTGGGAAGGAAATAATTGACAAAGCTGAAAACCTAATCAAAAACTTAATCGATGACTGGCGTGACTATAACTTCTTGGATTCTGGGTTCTGTTTTAGGACTGATGATACTTCTGTTTATTTTCCGTATTATACTCACTTGGTATCCACAGGTAAACCTGAACCAGTTACCGTATAGTATTATAGCCTGGCCTACAGAACCTTTTTTAGTCCCTTTGCGTCAGCTAATTCCACCTATTGGTGGAGTGGATATTACTCCCATTATTTGGGTTGGTATTTTCAGTCTGGTGCGGGAAATTCTTCTGGGTCAACAAGGGTTGCTGAAAATGATGAATCGGGTTTAGGGTGAATAGGATTTCCTTCTATTATACTTAATAATGATAATGCTACTATTGGGGCTGTGACTGCGCGCAAAATCCGCGAACCAAGAGAAACCGCTTGGAATTCTTTGGCGATCGCCATTTCTATTTCTTTGTCTGTCCATCCACCTTCGGGACCTGTCGCAATGGTTATTTCACCAGCCAAGTCGCGACTAATCACTTTGCTTAAATGTGGATATTCACCCCGCGCCTCACAGAGATATCGGTGATTACTTCCGCATTCATTAATCGCAGAGCTAAAAGCTACAGGCGCTAAAATGTTGGGTACAAAGGCGCGCTCTGATTGTTCCGCTGCTTCCTCTACTATACGTCGCCAGCGGTTGATCTTTTGGGGACTGGGATTCATAATCGTGCGATCGCTCAATACTGGAATAATACAGGTTACACCCAATTCCGTACAACATCTGAGTATTTCCTCAAATCCATTGCTTTTTGGTAACGCCACTATTAGGGTAATATTTACAGGTAACTCAGTTTTTACTGGTAGAATTTCCAATATATGTCCTCTGTCTCCTACTAACTCCACTAACCACCACTTACCCATTCCATCCATCGCAATCCAGCGATCGCCATCTTGTAAACGCAAAACACGGATCAAGTAATGTTGTTGTTGAGGAGTTAATAAGATGTGCTCTTGTTGGATTTGGTTTGGATTAATAGTAACGCGTTGGAGTTGAGACATGTATATTTTCTACAGTAGTTCAAGTTGAGTTCAAGCTGTATGAATTAATTAGGAAAACCTAAAAAGGTAAGGGGACAAATAAATATATTAAATATATAAATAAAAAAAATATATTATATCTGCCATCTTGTATTATTCATCCAGTGATTCTCAGGGAAATTTTCTATGTCTAAGTACCATAAACTACGCACAGTCACTTTATTCCAACATACAGATGGGCAAAATTTAAAAGTTGGTGGTTACAGACCCGATCCTGAAGATGCTAATGATAAGCGGTATGATACTGACCGCTTCAGTGCTGAAGAACTACCAGCAATGGTAGACTTACGCGCTCATATGACAGAAGTGGAACAGCAGGGTCATCTCAGCAGTTGTACAGCTAATGCTATGGCTGGAGCTTATGAATATTTAGCAGTACGCGAAACTGGAACATCTGACCGTGTGAGCCGTTTATTCATTTATTATAATGCCAGAAATTGCGATGGAACGACGAATGTTGACCAGGGAGCTTATTTACGTCATTGTATTCAGGTATTAAGGGAGTATGGTACTTGTAACGAGCAAACATGGCCTTATAACCCTGATCTAGTCTTTTCACAACCTCATAAAGATGCTTATGAAGAAGCAAAAAACTTCTTGATTGATGAAGCTGAACGAATCAATATAGATTTACATGATATGCGTCACTGTTTAGCTGAAGGTTATCCCTTTGCTTTCGGTTTACAGTTATTTGAGTCCTTTGAAACTGTGGGAAATACAGGGAAAGTCTCAATGCCAAATCCAGAGAAAGAAAAACATGCTGGTGGACACGCCATGCTTTGTGTAGGGTATTCGGACAGAGATAAAGTATTTTTAGTCCGCAATTCTTGGGGTACAACCTGGGGAGAGAAGGGTTACTGTTATATCCCTTATGACTACATGACCAATCCTGAATTCATTAATGATTGCTGGACAATTAAAAGTGTGACGGATGTTGATTATAGTCAGAGTGGTTGGTCCGATGAAGGTTCTTTTTTCGACGAATTTATTTCCTCGTTGGTTGGTAGTTTAGGATTTACCGCCAAAGACGAAGATGGAGATGAGGACGAAGATGGAGATGAGGACGAGAATGAAGATGGAGATGAGGACGAAGATGGAGATGAGGACGAAGATGGAGATGAGGACGAAGATGGAGATGAGAATGAAGATGGAGATGAGAATGAAGATGGAGATGAGGATGAGAATGAAGATGGAGATGAGGATGAAGATGAATAGTCAACTTAACAAGTAATCGTTACCCTACAATTTAGCAAATTTCCCCCAAATATCTCCTCAAAGACTCTGAATAACGGATAAAATTCTGTAAAAAGGGTTTAAATTATATTTAAGGGATTTATTAGGGTAATGACATCTAACTTTGAAGTGACCATTTCTCTCAACGAACTGGGATTAGAAGACGAAGATTTACAAGCAGAAGCACAAAACCTATTACCCCAGTTAAGAGAGGTGGATGGAATAGAAACAGCAGATTTAGTTACTTTGGTCAATGCTCCCCAAGGAACAAAGTCTGTGAGTGGCTTTTTGTTGGGATTATTAAAAGCACAAGTTAATTCTGCTAATATCCAAAATTTGTTTAAATTCCTCAGCGATCGCTTTAGTCGCAAAACCATTAAGATGGTGGTCAAAGCTCCTGATGGTAGAGAATTGAATATTGAAGCCAGTAGTAAAGAAGAATTTGAATTTGCTAAACAGCAAGCATTAGAATTTTTAAACAATAAATTAAGCCGCTAGGATGAAAAAGGTAGCACTGCTAATAGGTATTAGTGAATATGAACTCGGATTACAACCGCTACCCAAAGCTGTAAATGATGTTGATGCGGTACATCGAGTTTTAGTAAATCCAGAGATGGGAGATTTTGCTCAGGAGAATGTGACAGTACTCAAAAATCCTGAAAGACAAGTCATGTCGGAAAAAATTGAGGAGTTATACAGCAATTGTCAGAAAGATGATTTGGTGCTTTTCTATTTTTCCGGTCACGGGATTACTATAGATACTGGTGAATTTTACTTTTCCACGCGCATTACCAAGAAAAATGACCAGGGAAAATTGAGGACAGCATCGGCGATCGCTGCGAAAGAAATACATAGTTGGATGAATCAGAGTAAGTCAAAAAGACAGGTATTAATTTTGGATTGTTGCTTTAGTGGTGCGTTTGCAAAAGGATTGACAACCAAAGACTGTGGAACTATTGAGTTGGATAAGTTTTTAGGAGGTGAGGGAAGGGTAATCCTGACTGCTTCTAGTTCCACACAATATGCTTTCGAGTCGGATGGTTTAGAGCTTTCAGTTTACACACATTATTTAGTAGAAGGGATTGAAAAAGGAGCAGCGGATAGAGATGGAGATGGTTTAATTGCGGTAGATGAGTTACATAATTATGCGAAAAACAAGGTAAAAGAAGCTGCTCCAGCCATGACGCCAGAGTTCTATCCTTTTAAGGAAGGTTTTCGCATCTTTTTAGCTAAATCACCAAAGGATGACCCAAGACTTAAATATCGTAAGCAATTCGAGCAAATAGCTATTGAGGATGAAGGAGAGATTAGTTCTATCAACCGCTATTATTTGGATGAGTTACGAGATCAGTTGGGATTGTTGGTTGATCAGACTGAGATAATTGAGTATGAGGTACTTGAACCTTATCGCCAACGTCAGCAAAAAGTCCAGAAGTATGAACAAGCTCTATCTCAAATACGAGAATATCCAATTTCAGACAGACACCGTAATGGATTAAACCGCTTACAAAATATATTAGACCTTAGAGATGAAGATATAGAAGCAATTGAGCAAAGAGTATTAGCGGGGAAAAAAGCTGAATATAAGGGACAGCAAAAGGAATATGAATTACAAGTACAACCAATAAGGGAATCACCTCAACTAAAAATTGAGGGTTTAAGAGTATTTTTGGAAATGGTGGCGATTCCTGGTGGTGAATTTCTCATGGGTTCACCAGAAAGTGAGCTAGGAAGACGTGATTCAGAAAGTCCACAACATAGGGTTATTGTTCCACCCTTTTTCATGGGTAAGTTTCCTGTTACCCAAGCGGAATGGAAAAGAGTAGCAGCTTTACCAAAAGTTAAGCATGATTTGAAAATTGACCCATCTGTTTTCAAAGGAGACAAAAGACCTGTAGAGTGTGTTTCCTGGAATGATGCGGTTGAGTTTTGTGAGCGCCTTTCCCAACATACCAACCAGCAATATCGCCTACCAAGCGAAGCGGAATGGGAATATGCTTGTCGAGCAGGGACTACTACACCTTTTTATTTTGGAGAAACAATAACGAGTGAGTTAGCAAACTATAATAATTCAAGTGGACAGACAACAGAAGTAGGCAGTTTTCCATCTAACGCTTTTGGACTATACGATATGCATGGAAATGTATGGGAGTGGTGTCAAGACACTTGGCATAATAGTTATGAAGGTGCGCCTACTGATGGAAGTGCTTGGGTTGATAATGTAAATCGAGTTATACGTGGAGGTGCTTGGAACTACGTTGCTAGAAGTTGTCGATCCGCGTGTCGCATCAACTTTATTCCTGACGCCCGTAGCGACTTCGATATTGGTTTTCGGGTGGTGCGCGTAGCTGTGAAGAATTAGTTGCGCTTTTACCCAAGCACGAAGTGACAAATCGTAGATTCCATTATATTCTCCCCATAATCCTGCTTTTCTATTATATTTATCCCTACACTCTCCTACTTCAAAGCAAGTCTATGTCAATATTTAACTCCCGTAGTTTTGCTGCTATTATTTCCATTTTTGCTACTTCCTGAGCAGTTCGTTGTTCAGCCAATTCTCTCATTAAAGTTTCCTGAGCAGCCATTTGTTCTAACACAATAGCTCGTTCTTCTGATTGTGCTAAACTCTCCTCCACCGTAGGAACCAACTCTCCTCCTGGGTGAAAAAATCTAGCCAACTCCTCGTGTATTCCCAAATATAAGCCTAATTGCTCGCTCCATAAATGTCCTCGCTCATTTGGTTCTATCGGTTGATATTTACCACTTTCTAATCTAAATCCCACTAATTCCGGTTTATATGGGTCATACCAAAAATACTCTGGTGTGTGAAACGTATTTTGGTAAATTTCTTTTTTCAGACCTTTATCTACTTTTGCTGTACTAGGTGAAATAACTTCCACAATTACATTGGGAAATTTGTAATTTTCTTCCCATACAACCCAACTCGCCCGTGGTCTGCGCTCTGTACCTAGGACGACAAAAAAATCTGGTCCACGAAAGTGTTCTGATTTAAGTTGTAAAGGACTGAAATAGATAGTTAAATTCCCAGCAGCATAGAAATCCATTCTATCTCGCCACAACCAGAATAAACATTTGATTAAGAGCACCATTTGCTCTAGATGTAGTGTGGTTTCCAAAGGTGGTTCATCACTAAATAATTCATTTGGGAGTAAAGGCGGAAATCCACGAGGAGCAGGGGATTGAACTTCCGGTGGTTGATTACTATAAAATATACTACTGATGGGGGAATCTGGTTCCTTGGCTATAGTCATATTACAGCTACCATGTTTTAGTAAAATCAAAAGGAGAGAGAGGGATTCGAACCCTCGGATACGCATAACGCATCCCGACATTTCCAGTGTCGTGCCTTAAACCACTCGGCCATCTCTCCATGTTTTCTGAATCCCCATCTTAAAACAGAAATTAAAAAAATGCAAGTTAAATAAAACTGAATTACAGAAAATTTGGGAGAATACTGGAAACAGAAAGTAAATATATCCTAATATATAGGACTCATATTTGATTTTTGAACATTACGGATAAATTTCTGTAAAAACCTCACCCTGCTTTTACTGCGTAAAACCTGTCCCTCTCCTTGGTAAGGAGAGGGTTGGGGTGAGGTCTTTTCAAATCTCAAATATGATTTATGTCCTAAATTATAGGTTCTGATATTTCTACAAGAATCTTTAGAACCAATTTAGACCCCAGATGACAAGTTCGCACATTTAGCAGATGGTTCAAACTCACACAATCAAAGTCCGCGATCGCCAAACTGGTATATCTCATACCATATCAGTTCCAGAAGACCGCTACATCCTACATTCAGGCGAAAGCCAGGGGGTAGAACTCCCATTTTCCTGTCGCAATGGAGCCTGTACAACCTGTGCTGTCAGAGTTATTTCTGGGGAAATTTATCAGCCAGAAGCAGTTGGTCTATCACCACATTTACAACGCAAAGGCTATGCGTTATTGTGTGTCAGCTATGCTCGTTCTGACTTAGAAGTAGAAACGCAAGACGAAGATGAAGTTTATGAACTGCAATTTGGACAATATTTTGCACGGGGGAGAGTTAAATCAGGTTTACCTTTGGATGAAGATTAGAAATTTATGGACTCGAATTAGCATTTTATCCTGTAGCTTTATCTTGATATGCTTATTAGTGGGTTGTCAGACTAACAATCAGTCAGCTGATAATCCATTGGAGGTGAAGGTAGCGCGAGTAGTGAATGGACAAAGATTAGAAGTCTTAGGTCTGGGAGAAGAACCGAATTTTATTTCCCAAGTGCAGTTAATTGGAGTGGATGCGCCAGACTTACACCAATATCCTTGGGGAGAAGATGCGAAAAAATTTTTAGAAACTTTGCTTCCAGATAGTGATCAATCTGTCAAGCTGGAGTTTGACATAGAGTCTAAAGATAAATCCGGGCGAACTTTGGCTTATGTCTGGAAAAATCACTTGCTGTTGAACGCAGAAGTGATCAAATTTGGGTATGCTCTATTTGAGGCGCGATCGCCTAATCATAAATATGACCAACTTTTAGAGCGAGCACAACAATGGGGTAGACTCATGGGACA
>Ga0116228_10002454_pt1 | contig 16043 bp, 10 predicted proteins | sample S1TSphfallax_2_FD_89694 | JGI IMG/M metagenome (GOLD analysis project Ga0116228, IMG submission 89694) | Host-associated microbial communities from peat moss isolated from Minnesota, USA - S1T2_Fc - Sphagnum fallax MG | ecosystem: Host-associated > Plants > Peat moss > Unclassified | place...
AAATTGCAATTGGGTTGCAACTAGGTTGCAATTAAAATGTTGATCCCAAAAAATTTCTCTTCCATTTCAAATCTTATATATTAATTCACTTGTCTGTCAGTGTGTCTATTTGAACCTGTCCATTCCGACCCATTAATAGTCTCTATGAGGCCGATTCTGCAACCCCTAGATGACAAAAACAAGGTCCCGAAATGAACCGCACCTGGCCTGAAATGTTCCAGCACGAGGTGCGAGTTGTGGTGGCAGAGAGACACACGCTCGCTAGATCCTCCGTCTCCCCGCACCAACCATCGATCGCGTTATTAATAAATAAATAAAATGAAACAAGGTTGTAACAAAAAAGAAAAAAAAACAAATATATTTTTTTAAAAGGGGAAAAATTAGAAAAAAAAATAGAAAAACACTTTAATAATTAGAAACTTTTTTTAAACACTTAAAGAATGAAATAAAATGAAATAAATATAAAATAAATATATTTAAACATGAAACAAAAAAAAGAAATACAATAAAATAATCTTAAAAGAAAAAAAATTACAAAAATGAAGAAACCAAATAAAGAATAGAAAATAAGAAAAAATAAAACTTATAAGAATGAAGAAAAACCCTACTTGAAAAAGAATGAGGTGTGTCTTCTTTCTCCAAACTTCAAACTTGCATCCAAATAAACAAAAATACAAAAATGAAAAAGAAACACTTTATTTTTATTATATAAAATAATAATAAAACAAAAACACATTAAAATAAAAAAATAAAAAAGATAAAAATTTCTAAAAAAAACTAAAACATGAACCGGGTTTAAAGAAAACGGGGGACTTCACAGTTTCCGAAGGTCACAGGTACCCACTAGTTTTAAAATTATATAACAAGGTGCATCAAAAATGTTGAAAAAACACAAAAAACATGCAAATGGAATTGTCATTTGGATGAATTAATTAAAAATGTTTAAGCCCAAAGGTTAAACCCAAAATGGAATAGAATTTTCCAAGTTAAATGCCACATTGTAGCTTAAGTTTAAGCCTACTTTATGTGCCATGTTTAGGCCTTAACTTAATCAAAGTTTAAGCCTAACTTGAATGCCCTGAAGCTTAGGTTTAAGGATAGCCTAAGAAGCACATAGGTGAATTAAGGCTTAGCCTAACTTAGGTGGCCTATGTTTAGGTGCCAAATGACCTAGCCTAAATTAAATGACCTATTTTTAAGTGTCTTAACTAAGGTGCCATTTGACCTAATCTATGGATGTGGATACACCACATGTCATTGAACTATTGGTTCAACATTTTGCCCAACTAAGTTGCAACAAAGTTAAATTTCTAACTAGAAAGTTAATGGCATCATGCAACATCAACAAATGAAGAACTCATCCACCATATGGTTACAGTTGAAAACAACCTTCAACTATAATGGTAAGTGTTGTTTGCAATTAAAGTAGTTCAAAGTGGCTATTACTATGGTGTTGACATGTGGTTAACATTTGCAATTGAAATGTTGTTTTCAACTTGTGCTTGTTGACTAATGTAGTGGTTTTTAATTGCAAGAAACATTTGCCAAAGATTTGTAGATTGTAGTTGAAAATGAATTGAAAATGTAGTTGCAAATGTGAGGTTTTCCCCTTAATGGATATCCCTTGAACATGCACCATTTATCAAAGTTTTTTGTGCACAAGTTTTTTAATTGTTTACTCATACATTTCCCCCAATGTTGACATTGTGCAATTATTTACAGTTGATGTTTCAAACATGAACAAATGAAAGTTCAAATTCACCTTTTATGGAATTAGTGCAAAGATGATTGACCTTACATTTCCGTTTAGAAGACACAAGAACAAGATTGATATTGTGGACAACAGCACAATCATTCCCTTTACCAACCATATATTCCTCATTTAAAATTTGATTTTGAAGTTGAAGATCATTACAAAATGGAATGAATGTTTCATCTAAAGGCAAATGTCCAATGTATTATGACACAATGTAAATCATATTCACATCAAAATCATTATCAACATCATATTAGGGTATCATTTGAAATTGAAAAGTCCTGATATGAGACTTTGAATCATCAATGGAAGAAGAACCTATGTCATTAAGTGATTGAAGAAAATCAAGTTCATTATCACCTCCTAATAAAAGATCTAAAAATTAAAAAAAATGTAAATATCTGAACAACTTTAGGGCACCAATTTTGAGTCAACAACAACTATAAGGTCTAGCATGTTGACTTGTGCTTGATAGTATAAAAAAACTACAAATGAAAGTGCAAAACATTCAACATCCATTGTCACAAAATATTGAGCTTCTTGCAAATCGAGCTAATTAAATCCAAGACAACATCAACAACGGGCACACAACTTCATAAGACTTTTTTTTATTGGTACCATGCATGGTGAAGTTTACATCAACCTACTAGTGCAAGCTTTGGAGTTCCAATAGTTTTCATCATAAACATTTAGGTTGAAAGCTTGTAACAACTTTAATTGCATGAATGCTTCTTGTTCAAATGCCATTTCTTTTGTGGTGTTCATGATGAATAATCATCATGTTCACTTCAAGTGGTACACATAATGATTTTAAACCTAAAACCAACCAAATAGACAAACATTATTATATCTCCTTTTCTTCTCTACTTTCTTTTCGTTGATCTTTAAACAAAATAGTGCATGATGATCAAGTCACCAAACTCATTTGAACTTTTCCAATTAAATCATTGCATATCACTAACCCCAAGCTCCAACACATTTTGTCTTACAAGGAATTCATGGGTGACAACACCTCATACATGTAAATATACGGTATTCAAATTCAATCAACAAATTCAACAAATCCCAACTAAAAATTGTAAATTAATTGATTGAAGGTGGAGGATTTTCAAATTTGTTATCAATTTTTTTAATTGTTATTGATTTTCTTTCTACAAATTTATTTACATGTATATATTGTGAAGGTGTCAAATTATCTTTCAGTGTTCACATCCAAGTGCACACAATCACCAATCTATCAAATGTTTATTATCTTGTAGGAAAGTGGGTGTTGGACATATGCAAAACATACCACAACATGAAAGTGCAACAATGATCACAAGCCGATTTGGACTTTGTTGTTCCCAAGTGCACACCCCGCCCTCCCTTTCACTTACAAGTTTGATCCAAATGCAGAAAAAACTAACAAGACAAGCTTCATATGGTTTGCCCATCATTTTGAATCTAACATAAATTCTGAAATTCTCTAGAATATGTCTAAAAATTCCCCATTAACAATATGGAACAATCCATGTTATATCCTTAATTTCTCATCTTGAATTTGTAATATAATTATTTATTTGGCTTTCATTGTGGATAGTGAAAGCCTTTTACAAAGAATCGCCTTGGAAGCATTAATTCAATTCTAACAAGAAATCCAAGTTGTACTCATGTTAACTTTCCCTTAAGACAAAAGTCTCCAAGATAATCTACAAAATATTTCAACAATGAATTTTTTTTCAAGGAAAATACATAAAGGATTCCTTGAAAATGTATTTGTACAAGCTACAATGAATTTTTTATTCAAAATAGGTATGCAAATTTTGATTATACATAATTGTTTTTTTTTTTCAAGGTAATCATAAACAAACAATGTATTTTTGCATGAAATTTGAAAACCTTTCAAAACAATTATGTTTTGAACATGCAACCTTGTTGCAACCCCACTTTTGGAAGAGTGTGAGGATGACACTCACACTCCCAAAATGGAGACTTGGGAGTCCTCCGAGACTCCCAAAACTTCAGAGCTCGATTACAGGGGTCAAAACGCCTTTCCTTGAGGCGTTTGTCATGTCATTGGAAAGCTATTGAAGTGTAGATGTCGAAAATGGCCTTGCATGAGCCATTTGCACATCTAAAGCACAAGTTATGGCAAAAAGAAGGGCCGGGAGTCAAACTGGCAGTTTGACTCTCGACCATCAAAAGTCGGGAATCGACCTGACGTCGGTGTGTGCAGGTGGATTGCGACACACCATTGGAAAGTTCTCAAGGAGAACTACAAGTTTGCTTCAAACCTCATCTCAATCGGAGGTCTAAGCAAAGAGTTTATGAACTCATAAAATCCCAAAAGTCCAAACCGGGATAGTTTCGGGATTCCTCCTTGGGAGTCCTGGGACAAAAAACCATTCGGATGTGAGTGCTGCGGAGTAACACAGAGAATACTATATGGGGGAAGATGGTGGCTTCCCCCGAGTCCAGGCCGTGGTGAGTGTTGTGAGTCCAGAGTTGCCTGTGGCTTGTCCTAGCACCAAAGGAGCTCCAAAATGCGAACTAACCAACTTATTGGTTGGTTTGATGCAGGTTCGAGTGAGTAACAAAAGTTTGTCCCTCTTCCTAGTCCCATCCCGGAGCTTCAGCATGCCCCTCTACCCCTTTTAGTGCTAAGAGCTAGGAGCATGCCTTCAAGTCCCCACAATTCCGCTCTTTTAAAAACCAAGGCCCATCTTGGGCCTAACTTGGGACTTGGGAGCGTGTCAAACTTCATGTTCTTATTTTTGTTTTTAAGATTTTTCCAACAACATAAATATATTTAGATTTATAAGTGATTTAACCTTCGAAATCAACATTTAAACATTCAAGACTCTTAAGGGATCCCAACTCTCAAACTTCACTATATGAATTAGATAGGGATGTTTCCCTTTTATTCCCAAAGACTTCCCACCTCTTAGGGGGATCCTTTTCACTCAAGCTAACTGATATCATGTTTCAACTTTATCTTCAATTCATTTTATATAGCACTTGCCTTTGGTTTTGGTTATAAGCCCAAGACTAGGGTTGTGACACATTTTATGTTCATGAGAACAACATCTACTATTGTAGTTTATATTTAAGCCTCACACAAGTGCATTCCTTTTGTGGGGAACAAAACTCCTGGTGCCTTTGAGACATTACTTTATTTTTTTCATCCATCCATGTTTCCATCCAAACAACATGGCGTTATTAGTTTTAAATGTTTAAATGACAACTTAAGAGTGGGTGCCTTTGAAATTTATTATAAATTACCTATTCATGGGGACCAACTTTGCTAAACAATATTAATTCACCTTTAATGGTTCTAGAATATTGTTCGTGCATGGGGATGAATAAGTTAGATGGGCAACACATGGTAGAATGGATGTTGTGTGGATGGTTAAGATGGAACAAATTCCAATTGGACATTCTTAGCCTTGTAATCTCTTAAGAGATTTTTATACACAGACAACTGACAAATAAATGGGAAAGGGTGTGGCAAAGGATCTTTAGCTAATTAGTCCCATGAAATTTTTGACAAGGGATGCCAAATTTAGTTGGTTGTGGATACAACTAAAATCAATGCATAAGACTTAACATAACTTTTTAAAAGCCTTCACCAAACAAACATTGCTAGGGTGACAATATTGTTATGTTTTTGTTTCAATGTTACATTAACAAGAGCCATACATAATGAATGGTCCATCCCAACCCATGGGTTTGAATCAATTCTCTAGCACATAATTATGACAAAACTTTGGGTTACTTTCAAACATTTGATGGCAAACATGTTGTGTTTGGTAATGTCATAAATGGTTTGACATTGTATACAAAGTTGAAGCTAAAGGGATACAAGATGAACATGTCGAGGAAAATCATATGGCTAACATTGATGAGATTTCATTATAGCTAGTTGTGGTCTTCATATGAGGTAGATGGTTGTGACCTTCAAAAGACTAATTCTTTAGAGGTTGTTCCATGCACGAAAAACATATTTCATGTCATTTTTTGAAGATTTTTGAATTGCCATATGTGCAAGATTAGATAAAATATTTGATTTGATCTCCTCTGTAATTATATTTAAATGAAAAATAAAATTTCATTTCAAGTTGATGAAAAAGAACAATGACAAAAGGCTCCCTTACTTTGGATTAGAAATTTATAATTATTGAATTAAAATTTTTTCTTGTAATTATGTTCCAAATTAAAAATTGAAGGCAACCAAATTCTCTATGGTCTAACCATCACCATTCTCAAATTATTTCAAGTCAAGTAAGATAGAAAAATTATACCCCCCTCCACTATTCAATTCCAACTGTGTGATGAATTAATGAAAATAATAATAAGATGTATTCACCTTTATTTTGGTGCAAATTAAACACATGAAATTTCAATGTAACCCTAAACCTTAAATCAATATTTTGACTCTCAATTAATGCACACTAATAAATCCTTCCAAGATAAAAACACGGATCACTTTTGTCCAAGCCTACATAAAAATTCCCTCCCTTAAAATAAATTGAAGACATTAATTAAAAAAAACCTAAAATTGTTGGAAGTTATACCATAATAGCTTAGCAGTTTCAACATAAATAATATTATTTGTATAAATCCCATTCAAATTTAAAAATATATTTGGGGGAAAATTAAAATTTTAATAATATAATATTTAATTGTTTAATATATGAATTTTTTTTTATTGAATTCTTTCACCACATCAAGAATTTTTTTAAATATTTCCCAATCCACAATTCATGATCACACTCTTGATATGTGTTAACCTTGCTAAGCTTTATTAATAAACACATTACAAATCTAGAAAATATACAACGGAAAAAGAAGAAGATTAATTTATAGGATGTGAACCTACAACAAATTAGATGTCAAAATATTTCTGTCTCAACAATTGATTGTTTGTAGGAAGTTAGCCATCGTGATGGTGGGTGCATCTTGAAAGGGTGGAAGTTGTGAAGTAGTAGACCTATCGTTATCACCTAATTTAAGATGGAGGACACTTGTATCCTTTGTAATGTAATTGAGATTTTTGATGGAGAAGAATAACCAAGATAGAAAGAGGAGGGCCTTTTGGCCTTTTGAAGTCCCACATGGCATTGGCACAACCATGTAAAAACACATTAGGCTTGTTTGTCTAGACATCCAAACACTTCAATTACTAAACAGAAGAAATGATTAGTGGGGTGTTGGTTGTGATAACTTCTTTAGTTGGTTTGAGTTGCTTTGGAGGCAACAAATCCTTGGGTTGTGCAAAATTGACAAAATAAATTTGCTCATGTTGGATCGGCAATGATAACATCAATTAGGGTGCAAATTCTATCTTTGGTGAACACAATGTTAATTCATCGATAAGAGGAGTGGAATGTGGTTGAAGGAAGCACATGTAGTTGTGTTTTGTCCCACATGGAAGTCAACATCTCATGCAATGGTAGTAAAAGTATCACAAATTGCATCATGGGTGCTTATGCGCTCATTGCCATGAACGCAACGTGAAAGGTCGACACTTGTAGCATCAATGAGATGTGTGCACATGCATTAAGAGATACATGTAATCAAAGGATGTGATAATCCAAGTTGTGTTCGGAACGTTATGAAAAATCATGGGGAAAATAATCGAAAGGTTAATCAAACTATAAGCCAAACGCCTGCCTTGGGGCCAAAACATGATAATATTCAAGCAAAATGGGTCTTAAATATCATGTCAAAGAGCATGCTGAGTGATTCCAATTAGTTCCATTGTTTTGAAGATGGTGTTTGTTTCTGCATGGACTATTGGTGATGCTAATAGTAGTCTATCTTGTCAATCACTACATCAATCTCATTTTCTTTATAGCAGGATATCTAGTGATATTGTAACATGATCAAAGCGTACAGGTGGCCATGGAGCTTCCTTTGGGTTTTTTTTGCAATCCTCTGCCATTTGTAGCATTTAGGTTGGGTGGTTGTTTGAGTTTTGTACCAATTTTTTTGGAGAACTGAGTGGCTGTTGAGATTAATAAAATTGATCATCAGGTTTTACACACTTTCTTTTGCAACTAGAATCACAATTTCTTTAAGGATCTGGGATGTGTCAGTGTTGGCTACTTTGTGCCTCAAATGGCAGATCAAGTGATTTAAAACTAAAACCAACCTTGGGTGAACCAGTAGTCAGATTGGTAGTTTGGTGCAATAGTGAAAGCTCCGATTTTTTTCTGGTTACTTCTAAGTGTTACAAATTTACTGTCACAACCCTAAGTCAGGGTCTTAGAGTTGAAATTTTACATTTTTTGGTTAGAAATTCGCAATAAGATGCTTACCTCAGGAACGGGAAGGTGGTGAAGGCATCAGTGTAGGGACTGGTCCACCCTGGCTGGTAGAAACACACATTGCAAGCATATCTACAGGGTTTACAGTATCTGATTGAATAGCAGTGGGTATGAGACTCATCAACCAACCCTTAGTATGAATGAGGTAATGGTTGTGCTGAACAACCCCCCTGATCCTGATGAGTTTCATTCATACAGGGTTTAAGCTTAGAAAGATGTTCAAGAATAACCAACTTAAGAGTTGTGGCACCCTCAAATGTGTATGTGTTTGCACCAGTGTTGCATTTTTGGTCTTGTTCTTTGCATGTGGAATCCACAGAACTCTTTCCATTGAACAAGAGGTGTACACGAGGACTTTAAGCCCAATTGACTTACAGTTAAGATAAGTCCCCTGATGGAAAAAATGCTTGAATTTGGATAGGCTTGTTGATGATAGCCTGAATTGATCCTCAACAAAACTACTGTGAACTGATGAAGCTCTAAGAATCTGTTGTAAATAGCAGTCATTCCATGGTTACATACTCCATCTTTAGTCAGATCAAAGAGAAAAACTCATGAATTCGAAATAGTTGCATGACCAGCAGCAATTGCCAAGCATTTTTGATAGTTGCAACATGTGGTTAAATTGATCAAGTATTCAAGAGATTGGAGGTGTCAAGTGATGTCACCAGAACCCCAACCAGGAGATGTTATGCTTGCCATGCGTGCAGTTCTCTCAAACCAATTGGCTTCAGCCTTTTGTTTGGTAGAGGCTGCTGTAGTACAGAGGATGCAACACAAGGGGGCTGGATTGGATGAGTCTCCATTAATTTCCCCCGCACCAGACACTGTGTTATTTGTCCTGGAGCCAGACTTTAGCGGTCCACTTGGAGTTTCTTGTTCAGAACTTGCAATGCCGGATGTATCATTTAGGCAAGTTTCATGGTATGCATGGGTGCAAAAGAAGGCTACTACAGCAACCTTCTGTAATGCAACAGGATCAAAACAGATACAACAACGTCCACTTCCACCAATGTTATTTAGAATCCGTCCACCCTTGCTGCCCCCCTTCCTTCCTTGACTTGTGCTTGCACCATTTGCTATCAGAGGTTCCCCTCCATTTGCTCTTGCCTGGGCATGCTCACCAGGGTTGAATTCTGAACCTCCAACCCTTATTGCATGGCGTGCCTCATCATAATACCGGACCAGCAAGTCAACACAATCTGCCTGTTGCCCATGAAGGCAAAACCAAACATGAGTAAACTTGTCATATTGGTCCAAATTCTATTTCTCTAATGCATAGAAGGGTCCCTCTGAATCCACTTACTTTGAGTATATCATTGCAGCCTGCTCGCAGTGAAGTTTCTGTCCGGTAATCAGTGATGATTTTCACAAGTCGATCCCTCAACCTGAGGAACATCAAACAAGTACGTGGATGAGAAATTGGGGCAAGATTGATCACATGAAAATGTGATTATGATGCTCAGGCTACCAGCAACTAGATGAGGGAATTACCGAGGGATTGATATGCCAGCAGGAACCTTGTTGACCACATGGAGAGGATCAATATGGCCTACTGTGTTCTCCAGCAATGAGCCAACCTGAAACACAAAACCATGATAACTTTTTTGAGGATAAAATTTTGTACCATCCAGATTGTTGTATTTTTCAAATGTGCCAACTGACTAATGCTCAACTAGGGGCCAAGGTATCAACAATCTGTAATCTAATATCTAACACATAGGTTAGCAGCAAATATGGTGAGGCTGATCATACCATCTCAGGGTTGTGCATACTCTGGTTGATAAGCTCCTCCCAAAGCTCTTCATCAGCCTGTGACTGAACAAAGCTCACTGCCTGCAAGCAGACTCATCTGTAGAAGTCAGTAGCACACACTTTGCCAACTGTGCACACTGATTTTTAATTTGCAGACACAGATGAAAACAATGACATGTTCATTCTAAATCCAGCAATCAGACCTCTCAACTTATATGAGTTGTGCAGGAATGTGGTCTGTTTTGTGTTTGCAGACTTCTTAGAAGGTTTCTGATCATATATGTGGGATTCCAGAGAACTCCACAAAAAAGCTTTAAGGTAATTATTATGTCAGTTCTGGCCTAACCAAAAGAAAAATGACAAGAATGAGTGTGGTCATAACTCATAACTAATAACCTTTTGAGTGTTGCTCATGAAGAACAGACAATGACCATCATGAATGGCAGTGACTAGCTGCCATTACTACCAAAAGACTCCATCAACTCCCCACAGAGGGTGTAGATAAGTACATAATAATCTGTTCAAAATTTTGGGCAACTGAATATACCAAAATCCAGGTACTGAATTCCAGCTGCATTTTCAGAAGCAACAGGAAGACTTGGTCATGATGTTAGTTAGAAGGCATGAGACACAGCAAATAAAAAAGTTATCTAGTATACTCAATCAAGCTGCAACAAGATTGTGAGGGTAAGATCCATTTTGCTTTAGCCTGCCCTTAACAAACAAGCATCTATGCCAAAGGCATAGCAAGTCCTACATAGAGGGCAGTGGTTGGGGCACCCTGTGCCCTTAAATATATCCTTCAAGCATACCACCGGTGGTGACTTGGATGCAGTGCATCCATTGAAAGTTTCTGACAGTTGCAATTTCTGTACCTGTTGCATGTCCTGCAATTTGTTGACAATAAGAGCTAGTGCCTCCCTGCTATTGCCCATTCGTCCCAATATGAAGACCCTCTCTCTTGTCAAGCCTCTTTTAGTGCATACATCATAAGCCTGCAAAGCGCATCCAAAATATACATATTTCAACAAACCTCAATCATTTCTTCCAGTCATACTGAAGCCAGAAACTTGTAGGAGGGATCTGACAATCATCACATGATCCCCAATTCTCAAAAGAACTAGGAGATTAAATAGTTCAGTGCTGAGAATATGTGAAAAATTAAGGAATCATAGAATCCTAAAGGAATCACAGATTACCTTGTCAAGGCTATAGTGATGACTGCTTCGCAAGAATGGAAGAAGCAAGCGTGGCTCATAGTCTGCATAAAGCTCCACCTGACACAACTCATAGTCATGCTAAATTTCCAACTTTTCCATGTATTTAATGAACCTCAAATGTAGAGGATAATAAGTGGGAAGGGAATATTTTCATCTTTAGTGTCTTGGGGATGCAACAGTTGAAGCTAAACCTGCAGGCCATGGTACTCCTTGCCCGCATTCGGATCTTTCTCAAACAAACCATGGAGATACAAGTGCAAATACTTTCTGAGATTCTCATCAGGCTCTCCTGTTTGCAACTGTGAAACCACTTCAAAGGCTTCAATTCTGTTGCTTTGGTTCACCAGTAACTGAACTGCCTGCTTCCCGTCCAATCTCATCAATGGTACAACCTATTCCCATCAAGTCCACCATGCAACAGCTTCAGCAAGCAAATCCTAAAAAGCTCATGATGAGATTTTCAGGCAAGAAATATGGTGAAAACAGGGAAAGGGAAGGGTGCATACTTTGTTGTGAATTGCTGCATATAAGTTGTGCTGCTGTATAAAGTCAAACAAGTATGGCTTTTGAAGCTGTTTCAGCAATCAACACATGCATTTAGAAAAACATTAAGGAACCTTCCAATGTTCCAAAACTACTTTCTTGTAACCATTTACAGGAGTGCACTGTCATAACAGAACAACAATCATAAGCAAACAAACTGTTTGTGTGTTGAGCTGAGATCCCAACAGTGTGGAGGCCAGAAAAACACACAGGGATAAGTATGATCTGAGAATAATACCTCCACGTAAATAGTGAGAGCTCTCTCATATTGCTTGTCCCGTACATAGAGTTCAGCCAATGCCTGAATTGTAGGAAAATGGTGAGGAATGCAAGATCTAATTGGCATTCTAGATCAAGTATTTGACAACAATCAATCAATCATTCAACTGAATACAACTGGATGTCAGGCTCAGTCCAAAACCCTGACATTGGACAAGGTTCTCACCTCTTTCAGCATGGGAGACTTGGAACCTGTGCTTATTTGCAGCTGAATGGCTGAGATAATAGTTGGAACTGCGTAGATGTTAGATGACCATGCCTTGATTGTGGTCACCAACTGCTCATGATATGCAGGATTTGTGACTAGTGCATTTAACACAACCTGTCCATATTGTCATGTGTGCACAATCACCTTTTGTACTCCTAGCTTGTCTCCAAGAAATACTCCAACACCAGACCATGAACTTTTTGCTGAACTGTGTTTATGTAATGTGGAAATTATTTCTATTTCAGACTGACAAAATCCCTTCAGAAACAGAATGCTTATTTCAACCTATAGGTCCACAACTATGACACTGATTTGGTACATCAATCCAGTGGCTATGCTCTATTTTATAGGAGTAAGCAAGCCACACACACCTCATAAACAGTGTCACGAAGCTGGGGATTTGATGTAGGAATGTGTGGGGCTAGACTGGGCAGTTGCCTCAAATGAGCAAAATGAAATACCCATCTGTCCTCCAGAGCACAACAACAGGGCTGCTTGTTATACATGGTGAACTTCTTTTATCTCCCAGGCTTATGTCCTAATATGGGATGCTGTCATTGCATTCCACAGATAGGGCAATCAGCATGCCACAGCCCAAATGTTTGGAGAAGCTTACAATTTGGTAACAGACACTACCCTAGTAACATACAAGAAGCTTCCAACATTGCATGCACCTGAGAAGCAGTTGCTGAAAAGCATGAATCAACCACAGGTGTGGAAAGAAGGGTCTGGATGTTTCCACTCTACAATGACAGACTCAGCTTTAAGAAGCGAGTTGCTAACTACTGGTGATAACACCTAATACATGCAAAAATGTTGCTTCAACTTCCCAAGCACACAACTGCAAATCAAACAAAAAGACTGTACCTCTCCCAGGCTGGTGCAGATCCACGCAGAAGCTTTGGACAAAGGGCAGCAGCTTGAGCATATTGGCGCTCCAGTAGCAAATGATCCAAATACCTTGAACCCACCTACACTATGCCCTAATATCAGATGACACTCCCTTTTTGACTATGAAAGTCCAACCAAATGCGTCTTCTCCTGTGAGTCCCTTATTTGCAACAACCTCATATACTATCCTACATAGACATGAGCTTCGAGTTGAATGAAAATGCCACTAAATGAACAAAGACCGCATGATGGCAACCCTGAAAGAAGAAGAAGAAGAATGCTGGAAACTGATTGCAAGAACTCTCTCACTTGAAATTGAAATAATGACTCCTTGGTGGATATACCTCTTCCAGAAGCTCTGTCCTGGCTTTCCCTTCCTCAACCACTGCCAAAGCCTTCTCATGAAACCCGTGTTGAAGCAGCCACTTCACATGGTCATCTGCATCTCTGCATTACAAGCACACAATTTCCTCCCACCATAAGTTCTCCACTGCCTCTATTTTTCTAAACTTGCAATGCACCTTCACACAGCCATCCTAAAAAAGGTTTCACATGTTAAGAGGAAGGTTGATGACATTCCCTTCCTTTAAACGCTGAATTGATCTTCATATGAAGCAGAAGGACTAAATGGTAGATGCAACAAAGAGCTCAGTGCAAAAAGCTTAGGACATGAATTGGGAAATCATCAGAAGGAGAAGAAACCTTGGCTTTGCAAGGACAACATCCTTAGGAGACACAATGTAGTACAGAGGCTCATCACCAGCTGCCCATTGGCCTCCTGCTATGCTGCTTCCTGGAACAGCAAATGCCAACATGCCAGCAACAATTAACAAACGCCAGAAGGAAATACAGCATAGATGACACTACTCTTTCTAAAATATATTAATTAACCATCATTCATCAAGTTTCATATTACAGTTCAGACTAGAATCACTGCCATGACACCTGTGGTTATGAATCTTAGGCACCTACTGCTTACACTTACACATCAAGATGGGATGGAAACACCCCTAAAACTGTGCTCAGACAAAAAGCTGTTAAACATACATCTTACTCAATCTCAGGATGAATGCATTTCATGAAGCAACTACAAGACCTTACATCAGCAATCTGCTGAGCTGTAACCCTGCCCATGCCAAAGAAATTCCAACAATCAGTGTGCATGCCCTTCTGACATATGACCTTCAAGCCATGAAACCATACCAGTAAATGGAGCATGAGCAAGCACATAATCTTTGGCCTTGTAGTGCTCATAGCCATGGATGGATAGAGCATCAGTGGCCAGTTCCTCATTCTTAAATGTCACAATACGCACTTCTGGTCGTTGTGCATGTCCCTGCTACAGAACCTTATCACTGGTCACTAAAAGAAAGCAGGGTAAGTTCAGCCAGTAGAAAGGCATTCTGCTTAGGATTTCTGATTGCTTATGACTACAACTCCCATTTTCCCATCAGTTATGGGATCAAAGCAGGCTTCCACTAAAATCAGGAGGACCAAACCACTCCTCATAGTTGTATTTTCATAGTGAAGTTCACAGCACTGTTACCTGTCTTGGGAATGCTGAACCTTGCTCTGAATCAGTTTGCCCATCCTCCTTGTCAGGAAGGTAAGCCAGTACCACAAGGGCATCACCATATGGAGCAAGCCCAGATACATAATAATCTGTCTGGAACACTGACAATATCTCAACATATTTGGCCCCTGGCCCCAGCGTCCCTTTCATCCCATCCCATCCTCTTGTCTTCACAACTGCGATCTTGATATAGTCGGCCCATCCTATGATCAGGACTGTGTCATCCTGATTCATGTATGCAAGATTTCCCCTCAGGACCATATATGTACCCTAACCTAGGGTTATAGTACACAGACTTGTGACCAAGAAAGCTCAAGCAAAATAACGGGGGAAAGAGAAAGAGGTAGACCTGCCAAACCAGTTGAGGCCGTAGAAGGCTACTGTGAGGAACGCGCTCAATAAAAGTGATACGTTGATATGAAGCTGTGTCATAGATTTTCACTCCTGCATCATTGGCCCAAGCAATCAGACTTGTCCGCCATTTCACAACATGCACAGTTCCTTCTCCTGAATGCAGTACCTGCCACACCCATACAGCTCTATGTCAGCTTGCCTGTTTCCTTTCTAACCACATTCCTCTATCATTCATGGGTTTTCCTTCTGTCATGCAACCTGCTATCAGATCAGAGATGTCCTACCTGAAAAACTCCAGCAAGTATTAATCAGCATTGAAGATAGGTCAATAACTCTTCAAGCAAAGAAACACAAAGCTCTAACAGGGACTGTGCAGGGATAATCAAGACCATTAATGTGGGTTATTGTGAGAAGTGTCACAGTGGAGAGAAACTGCAGAAGATTACTTGCTCTCGATACCCAAGCCAACCCTTGCTGATGAAGAGAAGCTGGCCTGCTAATCCTCCAGCCACAAACTGCCTTGAGGTTTTGCGAGAGTACTCAGGGTCCAGTGCAACAGCTTTCATGGGTCGCTGGTAATCAAACTTCTCCTTCTCATCTGTGTACAAACTACTGATGACCACTGTTCCATCATCTGAACAGCTTCCGACAAACTCACCATTGGAATCAATGCTCACCTCATTCACTGTAGCTGTGTGTGCACGAAACTCTCTTACCTGCCAACAACAGTGAGGATCACCTGGAATTGTTCAATACTAAACTTCTTCCAAAGAGCTAACGCTTTCAATATCATGTATAGAGTCAAACAGGTTATATGAAAACCCTTGCTGAAGATCTGTCAGGACATCTCCTTTCTCTGAAATCCAATGAATTTTCCATCTGGAGAAGCACTGGAATTCTCTGCTTCCAAAACTCTAATGCTTTTCTAGACACCATAATACCTGTTTTCTTCTGGGTAACCAAATTTCCAGACCCTAATTCTGAAAGCACTCTTGTGTGCCAATCCCAACTGTCTGAGGTCATAGGGCTGGCAAATCTTAGATGTAGGAACAGCAGGCAGAAGCAATGTATCCAACAAATGTGCTGATGCGGACCCAATACACTAACCACAAGAGAAAGAAAAGAAAGTAGGAGAGAGAGAGAGAGAGAGAGAGAG
>Ga0116228_10002455_pt1 | contig 16042 bp, 17 predicted proteins | sample S1TSphfallax_2_FD_89694 | JGI IMG/M metagenome (GOLD analysis project Ga0116228, IMG submission 89694) | Host-associated microbial communities from peat moss isolated from Minnesota, USA - S1T2_Fc - Sphagnum fallax MG | ecosystem: Host-associated > Plants > Peat moss > Unclassified | place...
AGGTAGTTTGTAGCAAATTCAAAGAGAATGAATTATGAAAACATCATAACAAATTCTCTATTCTACCCTCCTTTCAAATTGTTTGCACAACTTGGTACAACTTGCATCAAACTCATATTTCATAAAATATATATGGTGCTTGTGTCAAGAAGCTTTTGCACCATTGGAGATCTTTCTTTGTCAACATCATCACTTAAAACTTTTATGTTGATGCAGAACCTACTATGCAAGGACCTTTAATACATTAAAAATATGTACAATATCATATGCAAACCTATGTAAAACCAAGGACAAGCATACAAGTAGAAAGAAGACAAGTTCCAAAATGCACATGTAAACTTTTAGTGGGTTGTTCACATAAATGTCTTTTTCCAAGATTATCAAATTATGTGCAATCAACAACAAACCTTCAATGCAACATGTTGATCAACTTTGCTAGAAATAAGAATTGATGCAAGAAAGATGAAAGTAGCTCCAAACACATGCACACAAGCAAAATTCAAGCTTCAAAACAAAGGAAAATGAAACACACGGATGTGGTAGGATGCATGCCATCTAGAAATACAATGAACGACTATTCCATCAAATCATTACACAAAGTTATGAACAAAATTATTGCAATTGATGTGGTGTATGCACCTTCACTTCCACTGCTACTTGTTAATCTTAACTTCAATTTGAATGTTTCAAACCCTACTTTTTTTCCATCAGTTTGTTGTTCATTAGCAACAAGGAAAGGGGAAACATGTTTTGTGTTTGTTTCTACATCTATTTATGAAGGAAGGTAATCCACTTGTTTTGTTTGTTTGTCATGTTGAAATTTTTCATATCATAACGCTTCTTGTCACGCTCTTAGTACCAAGTTGGTTTCATAATGTTTTGACATGATGGAAAAGTTATTGAATATTGAGCAAAATTTTCACTAAAATTCATTTAAAAAAAAACTAAATTATAGGGGATTTGGGGCACACTTTTGGTATTGTAGGAAAGCCCTTAATGAATAGGATTTAATTAATGTGATTTGAAAAAAATTACATCGAAGATGTGGGAAATATTGAATTTTGAATCATTTTTATCACTACGAATTCAATTAAATTACAAAAAAGATGATTTTGAAAGGAAAAATCAATTGGGTAACTAGTTCACACTTTTGAAAATGGGTGTGCAATAGGTCATTTATGTTGCAAACTTAAAAAACAAACCAAGTAAAAACAAACGACCTTTCATCACATATTTAATGGTTCTACCTTTCAAATAACATCCAAAGGGATGATAAAATATTCAACATACTCATGCATTGGAAACAAATGGTGGTTAGCATGGTGAAACCAAGTGCCATAAATTTTTGGATAGTGGACTTTACATGACCTTAAAGGTGCATTCACACCTTACGTCAAGTCAATGTTAAACAATTTAAAGGAACATTCACACCTAATGTTAAGTTAGTGTTAAACAATTTAAGGATGCATTCACACCTAATGTCAAATCAATGTTAAGTGATTTAAAGATGCATTCACCCCTAATGTTGAGTCAGTGTTAAACCAAAATCTAGGTGACATCCTAGGTGGCAACCAATGTTAAATGGGCAATAATTTATTTAATGTTAGATGAATGTTAGTTTAACATAAGATGTTCATGATAAGTAGGTGTAAGTCCAAAATGACTAGGACGTTGTTAATGGATTTAACACTAAATTCCTTAACACCAAATGTGAATGCACCTTAAATAGTATAATAATGTAAAGGTGCATTCACACTTGGTGTTAAGGACTCTCTAATATTAAGTCCCTTAACACCAAGCTAGTCATTTGAAGCCGCAATCACACATGATGGTAAGTCATTATTAAACCAATGTTAAGTAGTGGTAGAATTGTAGAATTCAAACCATGATTGTTAGTTAACATAAAAGTCTATATGGCATCCTAGTTGGCAACTACTTAACATTGATGTTAGCTTAATGTTAACTCAATCTTTACTTATCATTAAATCTTCAAAAATAGAAGATTTTACCACAAAGTTGCATGTTGATTTAACAACCATGAGAAGGGGTCTTTAATTCAGTGTTAATTTATCAAAAATGTTCCGAAGAGTTTTATCTTGTTCCCTACTCATTCCTTTCCATAATCACCTTCCATGTTCCCCTCCACTCTCATCTCCCCTCTTTTTGACACTTTCTACTTCTTTTTATGTTTTATTTTTTCTGCGTTGCTCAAGAAACAAAGGAGCAACATAATATATTACTCAAGAGAAGATTCATGTAAACTTGCTCTAACTTTTTGACTGTCATTGCCATGCCACAATGGAGTTTTGAAGGACAAACTTCTACAACTAACAAACAAAACAAAGCAAAAAAGTAAACAAATTTGGCTGCCTACATTCTATTGCCTACATTGTTTTCAAACATGAACAAATAACATGTTATGATTAAAAAAACATACCATGAATAGGAAACATGTGAAAGATTATTGGTCATAAGATCACACTTATTGAATAAAAGAATGTTAAACAAGAATATTTGCACAAAGGAAAACAAGTTTGTTAGTAACCATGTTCATGGTTGTAAATTCCATCCTATTCAATGCAAAAAACTAGACATCAATACCAACTACCTACTTGAATTGTGTGTTTGTAGGTGCTAAAAAATTTACAATGAGTAGTTCTCATGACGAGGCAAGGGTTCTAGTGCAAATTTTTTTTAAAAATAAATGAAAGGAGGTCCAAGTCAAGCAACAAAATTCCAATGCATAGGTTCAAGGCAAGAAAACACACCAACCAAATTGGGATCATGGTGAAACTTTGGCAGTTGTGAAAGCCAAAAAAAATGAACATGTTGCAAGCCTTGACATAGTAGATGGTATAATTTTTTTTGAAATTACTATTACAAAACGAAACAAGATTTCAATATAGGTGATGAATGCAAGTTTCCCAACTCAATTGCAAAATGGCATTACATGTAAAAACAAATGGGGGGCACTCGTAGGAGATTTCAAAAAGATCTATGACTACAAAATAGGTATTGGAAACAACCAAGATTATTGGTCCTTAAACTTAAATGAAAAACTTGCATGATGGTTGCCAAGGAATTTTGGGCAGGTATTGTTTGAGATGATTGGGGGAATTTTTGTGAACACGAACCATTTTCAACCCACCTCATATGTGGGATTTAATGGATGATGTTGATGACACCTACAAGCAATCTAACCTCATGCTTAATGATGCCATCAATTTGAACGAGGATCCAATGGATGCAACAAAAGTAATGCAAGATTTCAATGTGGAGCAAGGTACCAATGTATTAATGCATGGATGTTTGAACCGATATTTTTTACACATATTCCAACCTTGAAAGTAACAAGAACTTACATAGAGTTGTTGCAAGAAATTAGTGGTGATTATACATATCCCATTGAATTCAATGCAACTACAACCTTGCCCATTAGTCCAACTTCAACATTACCCATTTGTTGAGATGTATTGTCCCACTGTCAAACAATACAACCATGCCATCGTCAGGTCAAAAGGAGGTGCCACCAAGTATTAACCCCCCAACACTAATTTTAGTTCAGTCAACAATCATATTAAACATTCCAAAAAACACGAAATGGAAAATCAAGTGGAAGCATGTGGGTGAAGAAAACATATTCTTCTGTTCATAAGAAGATAGAATAAAGCAACAGAGAAAGGGAATAAGATTCTAGTGGAATCTATTGATCGAATCAATGCCACAAGTGAAATGTTGGAGGAGAAATGAATAGAGATCCAAAACAAATTTGTTGAAAAACAAATTGAGTATTTCAAAATCTAAGATGAAGCTGCCAACAACACACAAATGGCCATGGGCATGGGAATTGATTCAAGCCTTCAACAATCTGACACAAGCAATAAATCAAACTTTCACAAGAGTTACTACCAACAATGACAACATAATCACCAATGCAATAGAAGATGAATCCATAAATCATGAAAAAGCTACCAAACACTAAAAGAAGAACATGGCTACCGTGAATAAGAGTTGTCCCTAATTTGCATCATGTTCTTACATGTGCCATAATATACCTACCATTGACATTCAACAAATGTTGATACAATAATTTGCAAGTTGAGCACTACACATCATGCCAAAATATACTTGCCATTGAAATTAAACAATTGTTGATACATTCAACAACTCTTTCCAAAAGCTATGGTAGACATTGAAATGCAAAAATTGAAACTAACTTACTAGATCAAGAGTGAGCATGATGACATAGAGCTTGCAAAGCACCACTAAAAGCAAAATGAAAAAAAAAGAATGCACATCCCTAGTGTTGATGGGAATGACGAAAAAATGACAAAAAATGATGGTAATTTGCCATGATGGAATTTTGATGTGAATCTATGATGACAAGCAAGTACACACTAACCTTTAAAACATTTAACAACATCCCAAGTGTGAATGCACTTGTGAGTGAATGCTTGTTAAGTTAAAAAAAAGGGTTAAAAGTTAATGTTAGGGTTAATTTAAAGTTTAGAGAGAAAACAAATGTTAAATGTGTGTTAATGATGTTAACGGATTAGCTACTAACACTAGGTGCGATTGCAACCTAAGACTTAAATCTATTTGCCATGAAAATTTGATGTTAAGTTAACATTCGCTTAATATTAAACAATCACCCATTTAACGTTAGCTGCCACCTAAGATGCCACCTAGATTTTCACTTAAAGCTGACTTAACATTAGGTGTGAATGCACCTTCAAAGATACCAAACTTTGGCCCCATCGTTTTGTGAGTGCCATCATAATATGCCTCTCTTCTAGGTACGTTCCCTCAAGGGAAGAAGAAGGGGCAGAAACAAAGAAACAAAATGGGCCGAGCTCCTCGTCGCGGTGTGTGCGCGCGCGCGCAGAGCGAGAGTGTTTTCTTCTCCGCGTGCACCTTTTTCTTCGTCCAAGTAGGTAGTCTTCCACGGGATTTTTATTAAAATTTTCCCTATTTTTTCGAGATTTATTTCGTTGATCCGTTTTTGCTATTCCTAGATTCGTTTCGAGTGCTTCTGCAGTGATAGTAGCTCCGGTGGTTGGTGTTGGTGACTTTTTTTCTTTCTTTTTTTTGGTTTGCTTTAAGGTGCAGCTTTGAGAAACTGTGGAGGAACTTGTCGGCGTATCTTCAAAGGTTGTTGCGTTGTTGTGGCTCCAGCAGAAGTGGCCTTGGTTTTGATCTGTGATAAGGTTTTAGTCGGAAGTATTTTCTCCGGGGTTTTTGCATTCTTGAGATGTGACGATCTGCAACTGTTTCCTCTCTTCTTTGCTGGTTTCCCTTTCGTCATCTCCACTTCCATCGCTCCAACGCACACACGAGGAGACAACGAAAGAGTGGAGCTCCGCTGCAACGAGGACGGAAGACTTGTCATCTCCACAAAGCGTTATGTGAGATCTCACTCTCTGTATGCTTTTTTGTCCTCCTTTGGTACCTAGCGATTGATTTCAGCGGAGGGAGGAGAATGTTGTTGCGCACACTCCGTTGTGTACCACGTTCTTTCTTCAGCAAAGACACAAATCCTGAATCGTGTCGTCGTCTCGCGCAGATTTGTGCCGTCTGCTGCACTTGTTGTAATGGACGATGATCGTCACGATGTGGAGGTTGCAATCCTTGGACCTTATCAAGAAAAATCGAAGCAGTCCAAGGCATTTCCGTCGCTGAAAAACAAGCCTCCTTGGGTACGTCATCATTTGCATATAGTCGTGTTTTTTTAGAACTTCGAGTTGTGCCAAGGGAGCTGAATCTCGAGATTTTGTGGCGTTTCTGCACAATGTGCAAACAAGTCTGCAAGTTGAATTTCAAGCATCTGATCGTTGTTGTTGTCAGTTCATGCTTTTTCCCATTTCTTTTGTCTTGAAAGAAGTTCTCAAGTGTTGCAAACTTTTGGTTTTCTGGTTGAGAAGAGTGTTCAGGAATAGCTCAGAGGGTTCTAGTTCTTGAGCATGATGATCAATGCCCTGGTGCACAGGGTTCTAGTCCTTGAGCATGATGAACAATGCCTTTCTGACTGATATATGTAATTTTTTCTTTGTGTGGTTTGCAGCTTGTAAAAGTTCTTCTCAATGTAGACAGGCGTGTGTATTATGCACTTGCACTTCTTGGATTCCTCTTTGTGTTGTATGTTGGAATACAGACATCTCCGGTTATTGTATTTGTCTTCACAGTTTGCTCATGCAGCATGCTTTTTGCATGTTACCTTGCAAGCTGGGTTCTTGCTAAAGATGAAGGGCCACCTGAAATGAGTGAGGTACTGCATCTTACCCTGATACATCCATCCATCCATCTTCCATGCTTGTGACAACCATGAGTACTCCAGTGGAAATCAATGATTCCTATTCTTCCAATTTGATGTTAGGAGTATGCATCTGAAGAAGAGATCATTGTGCACAAAGGTGAGAAAGTGGAATTTGAGGTCTCACTGCAGAACAAGAAATGTCACTTTGTAGACTGTTGTTGTCTGTGGAGAACATGCAAATGACATGCATTAAATGGTTCTCTGCTTGGATCAGCATGAAAGACAAGTGAAAAAGAGAAGCAGCCTCCTAACTGGCCTCATTGGTTCAGATTGCAGATGCAATCCGAGATGGAGCTGAGGGTTTCTTCCGCACACAGTATGGATCGATTTCCAAGATGGCAGTGGTGCTTGCATTCATGATTCTTGGCATTTATCTTTTCCGCAAGTCCACACCTGAGCAGGAGGCTGCTGGGCTTGAGAAGTAAGTAGGCCAGTTGCATGCTCACAAACACTTTTGAGTTTTTCCTAGGTGACCATCAGAAGAAAGGTTTGTTAGTTTTGCATTTGTATACTGCCCTTGTCCCAAAGCTTACAATCTCACACTTCTGTACAGGTCAACTCTGGCCTTTATCACTGTTTTGTCTTTCCTTCTTGGAGCTCTTTGCTCAGGTATAGCTGGCTATGTTGGAATGTGGGTGGCTGTCCGAGCAAATGTGCGTGTCTCCAATGCAGCTCGACGCTCAGCTCGAGAGGCTCTACTGGTTTGTATTCCCTGTAGAATGCCCACTGCTTCATCCAGCTCCATAATTTGCTTGCCTTCACAACTTGGCTGACCCTTCATCCTTTGTCCCTTTTTTCACTTGTGGTATTATTCCTTCAGTTGCCCATGGATGGTTGTGATGTGATTTCAATTGTCATCTCCAGGTGGCCTTGCGTGCTGGAGGCTTTTCAGCTCTTATTGTGGTTGGCATGACAGTAATGGGAGTGGCTGTACTGTTTGCATCCTTTTACGTCTACCTAAGTGTTGACTCACTTGGAGCTATGAAGATGACAGAGTGTAGGCAACTTCCTTTCCCTGGTCATATGTTCTGTCATAGGCCATCGAATGGTATTTTTGGTGTTTAATGGTGGCTAGGTTGCTCTCTTGAAATTGTTCCCTCAGTTTGAAACAGCATTTTCTTGGAACTGTGTACACAAAATTTGCTTCTGTGTCCAAGGCAGATGTTGGTGACCACTGCAAATTCACATTGCTAGTATGCTGATGAGCAGAGCTTGATAGTGTGGAGGTGATGAAGGCTGGGTATTCAATTACCTTCATTGAACTCCTGCTTTTGACTTACAGGTATTTGTGGGCCCTTGCAGTGCCACTGCTTCTGGTTGGGTATGGCTTCGGAGCTTCTTTTGTTGCTCTGTTTGCACAACTTGGAGGTGGCATCTATACAAAAGCAGCTGATGTTGGTGCAGACCTCGTAGGGAAGGTGGAGAGAGGGATTCCTGAAGATGATCCAAGAAATCCTGCAGTAATTGCTGACCTGGTGAGCCTACAGTTTACAGAGTGGGGCTAGTCAATAGATTTACTGCACTGCTCTCTCTGTTTGCTATCTGCTACAGCCACTTTGTTCTGATGGGCTGTAGAGCTGCCTCAATCCAGCAGTTCTTCTGAGTGTTTCAATTTTTTGTGGAACATTTTGGCAGGTTGGGGATAACGTTGGAGATTGTGCTGCCCGTGGTGCAGATTTGTTTGAAAGTATTGCAGCTGAAGTTATTAGCGCCATGATTCTTGGGGGCTCCATGGTCAAACGGTGCAAGCTTGAAGGTCAGTCTTTGATCCCATTTTGAGTGTTTTCTTGGAAGACCTGTTTGGAATGTTGCTGAGTGATGAGTAGTCCTGGCATTTTTAGATGAGTGCTTTCTTGGAAGACCTGTTTAGAATGAACTGGGTCAGATGAGATTGTGCTACCAGGATTCAGTTGGATGGGATGTATGTTGTGAGTTGAAATCCTCTCTGTTGGAGAAGCTCTTCTTACAGTTTGTGCTTATGGGCTTTGGCACTAACTCCTGAAGCATGCTTGCTCCTCCTGCATTTCATCTGGTTCAAGGTCTGAGTAGCAAAGTTAGTGAACATTTAGCAGTGCAAGGTGAAGCTAATGCTCTGCTATTTGGTGTTTGACAGATGCATCTGGCTTCATCCTTTTTCCCCTTGTCATCCATTCATTTGATTTAGTGGTTTCTGCAATTGGAATTGCATCTATCAAGGGCACACGTGATCCAGGCTCAAAGTCAGTGCTTGAGGACCCAATGGTCATTTTGCAGAAGGGATATTCAGTCACCCTCTTCTTAGCAGTGCTGGCATTTGGGGGAGTAAGTTTCCTGACACTAATTGAGTAACATGATTTTGCAATTGGAACTATGGAAATGAACTTTCAGTGAGGAACTGTTGGTGGAACAGAGTCAATGATGGGTTGGACCTTAATTTCTTCATATTAGACTGCATTCTAGCAAAAGCAGGATGCTCATACTCTCTAGGTAAGTCTGAATGTGGGCCAAAGCATGCTAATGATAGATGTGGATCCACTCTGGAGAAACAAGCTCTAAGCCATGAACAAGATGACACATGTTGTGTGGTTGTTTAGGGGAAAAACCCAATAATGGATCCATCAGAATCTTAAAGCCATTTTGACAGCAGATTCTGTCAACTGTGCAGTCAACTAGGTGGCTTCTGTACACAGAGCAGGCACCATCAGCTTGGTTTCATTTTGCTCTATGTGGCCTGGTTGGTATCATCACTGCTTACTGCTTTGTCTGGATATCACAATATTACACTGACTATAAATATGAGCCAGTGCGTATGCTGGCTCTTGCCAGCACAACTGGACATGGAACCAACATTATCGCTGGTGAGTACTAGAATCTGTCAAGTCAGTGCCTCCTGCAAGCTACCAAATTGTTTTGGTGAATACACAAGATTGTATAAGCAGCTACAGTATCGGAGATTATGATCACCTCATGCAGTGGGCTAGACAAGGTAGACCATTTGGACTTGTTTCTGAATCACAGACATCTTTGAAATGCAGGAGTGGGACTGGGTCTTGAATCCACAGCAATGCCTGTTTTGGTCATAAGTGCTGCTATCACCTCAGCTTATTGGCTAGGGAAAACTTCCGGCCTTCAGGACAGTCAGGGACTGCCAGTAGGAGGGCTCTTCGGAACTGCAGTGGCCACCATGGGTATGTTGAGCACAGCTGGTTATGTGTTGACAATGGATATGTTTGGCCCTATTGCGGATAATGCAGGTGGGATTGTGGAAATGAGCCAGCAGGTATGGATCCAGATAGTGATGGGAATCATTTCATGTAGTATGTTCCACATTTTCTGGTGAAATATCTTGCAGCAAATCTTTCTAGTTTTTGTAGTGTATGGTGCAATGGATTTTTTGTCCTGAAGTCATGACATAGGATTTTTGGCATCCTATCACCAATTGCCCTAGAAAAAATCTCTTCGAGCTATAAGATTTTAGAGTAAGTCCAACATCTGGAATCTTTCTTGCTTTCATCATTTTCTCATAGTTTGCAATGTGTCTTACCAAAAGTGATGTTTAACATCAAATCAAACTGCATTGTCATTGTGGCCACAGCCAGAAAATGTAAGAGAGATTACAGACTTGCTTGATGCTGTTGGCAACACCACAAAGGCAACAACAAAGGGATTTGCAATTGGGTCAGCTGCCTTGGCTTCCTTCCTTCTCTTCAGTGCATACATGGATGAGGTGTCATCATTTTCTGGCATCTCCTTCACCATGGTATGAGATACATCATTTCCAATAAATTTATATGGCATGGACTTTGAAAATGTAGATATTGTTGATTTCAGTTGGATACGTCTATCATGTTTTTGGGGAGTGCATTTCATTTGAGATGGATTTCTGTGAGTTGACCTGCACTTTCATACCTCAATGTAGTCAGACGAGTGCACTTTATTTCTTCACCAGCAATGTGGGATGACTTGACGACCAATAGAACTGCTGATTGAGGTGCCTGGTGTACATTTGGACAGGTGGACATTGCAATACCAGAAGTTTTTGTAGCAGGTTTGCTAGGGTCAATGCTCATCTTCCTATTTAGTGCATGGGCATGTGCTGCTGTGGGCCGAACTGCCCAGGAAGTAGTGAATGAAGTTCGCAGACAGTTTCAAGAGCGTCCTGGTATAATGGTGAGATGAGCATATTTGTTGCTTAATTTGTATTGCCCTGCACATGGATTAGTTTATCTTTTTGTTTCCAGTTGTGATTTATGGTTTCGCACTCTCTTGCTGTCTTCTTCAAAGAATAGAAGTAAACATCATAACTGGCATGATTCTTCATCTGCAGGCATACCACGAAAAGCCAGATTATGCGCGTTGTGTCTCTATTGTTGCATCTGCATCCCTTCGTGAGATGATTAAGCCTGGAATCCTTGCAGTTGTCTCTCCTATTGTCCTTGGTAAGGATGATGTGCAACCTTTCCTTTTCTTGTCCAAGTTAATTAAAGAATATGGAGCTGAAACGGTTACTGACATGGTGGTATTGGCCAGGTGTTGTTTTTAGAGTTGTGGGGCAGATCACAGAACAACCATTGCTTGGAGCAAAGGCAGTGGCTGGCATGCTGATGTTTGCAACAGTATCTGGGATTTTAATGGCCCTCTTCCTCAATACAGCAGGGGGAGCCTGGGATAATGCAAAGAAGTACATTGAGAGTGGGGCATATGGGGGCAAGGGAAGTTCAGCCCACAAAGCTGCAGTAACTGGTGACACGTAAGCTTTTGCTCCATTTCCCAGAACCAAACATGCCATTCTTTGTTAAAACCTTTTTCTCTTGTGACGGACCACCACCCAAGGTTCTTAGCAATGAAATTTTGTATTGTCTGAGGCAGTTTATTCACCTTATTTATTCAAAGTATAATCCTTGCTTCAAAAAGCCATGTTCCTGTATCATCTTTGCATCACATGGTTCATTAATGACTTCTCCAACAAGAGAGATTACTGCTAGCCACATTTACTTTCATGGTTGTCAGAATGAAGACTTGGAAAGAGGGAATATGAGCTTTAGTGAAAAACAATTGACAGTTTATTGATGCATGGTGGGTGCAGTGTGGGAGATCCATTCAAGGACACAGCGGGACCTTCATTACATGTTCTGATCAAACTTCTTGCTACTATTACACTGGTCATGGCACCACTGTTTTTAGACAATTGAGGATTTAAAGCAGCTGATTTGAGTACTAGATAACAAAGAGTTGTTAGCAACTCTTCAGTTGCTCTGGTTCCTTCTAGGAACATGCAAACTTGCATTTGATTGACAGATCAGTTGTCTGACAGTAATTCTCTAATCTTATCAGGAAGATTAGTCATCTCTCCTAAAAATGAGGAAGGGGAGATAAAAACAGAGGTAAGAAGGAAAATCATTAATTGGTTGCAAAGTCACTTGCTGTGACAATAGCATGGTGAAGTTCTGCTTGCATATCTGAGATTAGAACAGTTGTGTGATGAAGTACAGGCTGCTTGAGCATGTGCTTACTGATTGAGTTTAGAGCAGATTACTGGCGGGCATATAAAGACAGCATACTTGGATTTGTTATCACACTTCATATTTCAGGATTTGAAAGTTCTAGTTTTTACCAGTGCTTCTAAAAATCTGCTGTTGTTGAATACTAGTATCAATTCAGTAATTTGTAGATCTTCACATGGTTTGCTGGGTTGTGCTTTGTGAAAAAATATTTATTTTCCAGTCATCCCTCTTCAAAATGTGATACACAGCCCATATCCTCCTGACAAAAGCCTGTATTTCCATGGCCCATGTGCAGAGGGTGAGAACTGTTACTACTGTTCACAGACTACTACATTCAGAGCTCCACACATGGTAGGTACTCATAAATGATTATCCTTGATTTTCATTAGCAGAGGTATAGACAATACCTTAACCATAGGCATATAGTCAGTCAAGTGATTATATGCTTAACAACTTCCATACAACAAAAGGCAATGAAATGATATGTGGTAACAAAACATCTATATTGCCTTTTTCTGATTTCCTTCAACATAGGTCAAGGAATGCTCAAAACTGGAGGCTTGTTATTATATGAAGATTGCATCACATCCGATATGATGATCAGGTTTGTCGGCAAAGCAGGGCTGCAATCACACCACCTTCCTCTTTTGCAGATCTTGTTAACAAAACGGAATGGTCATTTTAGAGATACTGACTGGCTAACTGACCCTCCCGGACAATGTAATAGGACTTGGGTAATGGCTCATGCTTGAACCACTTGTCCAGAATGTCCTTTGTTCCTGCAGCATAACGAGCCTGCACATTTACCATATGATTAGAGTCACTTACAGCTCTCATTGGGTTTTGACTCTCCAGTTTTGGATAGAACTGCATCCCTTTCCTATTGCAAGACATTTCCAAGTTGCAACCTAATTGAACTCACAGAAAGAGAGATGATTTGTTTTTCCTGAAATGTTGCAATGTCAGGATAGCATCAGGAATGAGAGATGAGGGAAGGTGGGCCCATGCCTGTGCATCAAGAGTGGTCCCTGATATATGAGGAGTCATGGCTTGGGAAGGCATGTATCGCCATGGATGATCCTTTGGAGCAGGCTGCTCATTCCATACATCTCCACCATATCCTGCAATCCACAATCCCTAGCATCCAATCACTCCTCACGTATGTTTTAGGTCACAACCACCTTGTGTGCTGATTTTACAACCTCAATTCTTAATCATCACAGTTCTTATTTACTTCTTGCCTCCACAGAACTGCAGAGGAATTTGAAGAATTCTGGACAGATGGATTGCTGTGGCCTTTGTTTGATATTTCTGTGCTCTCACACACACTGACCAGACAACTTCAATGTGAGAGTGAAGATCTGGCAGTTGCAATGCTGTAGAAGGAGAGATTTGTACCACCAAGTTGACCAGATTCAACAGCCTCTTTAACAGCATCCACATCAGCAATTGCCCCACGTGCATTGTTTACAATGTAAGCTCCCTTCTTCATCTTGCTTATGCGCTCCTTATTGAAGAGGCCCCTATCATCATGAACCCATATTATGTCACATTTGAATACATCTATGTGGCCAGAATCTCTTGGCAAGTAGCTTGCTACTCTCATGTTAGGCATGATGAGAAGCTCTCCAAGAAAACACTTCACTATCTTTTGTAAACAGCAAATTCTGTCAGCAAACAGTTGTGATCAATCCTTTCACTTAGCAATCAGGCTTGAAGGGAATTTCTTTTCACATGATCATCCTGACTTAAAATAAATGGGAGGGGTTGACACAGATAGTGACATACCGGGTCTGATCAGTCAAGGGAGTATTCACAACAACAACATCACTCTTAGCCAGCAGGGTATCTAGATCTGTCTCTCTTGTTGCACCCAGCTCCTTTTCTCTTTCTTCCCCAATTGAGTTCCGGTCATAGTAGAGCATTTGTTTTAGGTCAAATCCCTGTTTGATATCTTCCTCACTTAGTACAATCACCAGAAAATTCTACTGCCATTCTTCTTCCTGCTTTCTGTTCATTTCCTGCCATCTAGCTCATGTTGATAGTTGCCTTCTTCACATTGGTCCTGGATATGCTTGGAGGAGTTATGTAGGCAAAAGGACAAAACAGTTCTTAGCTGTCACTTCTAAACCAAAATTTCTTGAGATGAGGTATATGGTGGTCACCTTGAGACGTTGCATGAGGAGCTGACCAATGCGACCAGCACCAACAGTCCCCACAACTTTATCACTGAGGTCATGGGCTTTGTATGCAATTGCAGCCACATTCCATTTCCCCTCCCAGGTTTGCCTCCACCCTGGTAGAAAGTTTCTTACCAGTACCAATATCCGCAACACCTCATCTTCTGCCACTGAAGAAGTATTACTTCCTTTTATTTGGTTACATCACGCACACACAATCCACATTTTTATCAGTGCAGAACAAGCCATGTTCCCTCCCTTGATTGCCAATTGGTTATAGATATTGAAGGATAACTGATTTTTGTGCTGCTTTACTTTCTTCCTTTCAATGCTGTGCAAGGTGTTTGCACACTGTTTTCTCTCTTGCATTCAGGTTGCTATCTCGTGTGGCCAAAGTTAAGAGAAAGCACTCATGTAAGACATTGTGGACATATGTAGGCAAAGCTCTACCTACACTACCAGAACAAGCTCCATCAGTCTCCAGTGATGGAATCCTTTGCAGTTCCTCAATGTAAGTAAAACCAAATCAACAGACATGGGCCAGTGGTCCATCACCTGTAACTTCAGCAACAGTGAGACCTTTCTCTGCAGCAGCACGAAGATCAATATGGTCTGAACCAATGCCTGCTGTTACTAAAAGCTCAAGATTTTTGCCTTTTGCCAGGCGCTCTTTTGTTATGTATGCAGGATGGAAAGGAGTCGTTATCAGGATGTTTGTATCAGGTAATTCTCTGTCCAGCTCTGCCCAATTTCCACCATGCCATTCCCACAAAAAACCTCGATAGCATGAGCTGCAAGGAAGTACATCTAGGCTAATCATCAGCAGCTCTTGTGTTAAATGCAGCAATATCAGAGCTAAATTTCTGGTTGGATTTCTGTGCAGGTACCAGAGTCAGGGCCCTCTTTATCGGAGGTGACAACATAGGTATGTCCCTGGGACTCAAGCCATTCTCGAATCCCGAGTGCATTCTCAGCACATCCCAGAAATTCGGGATTGTCAGCATATTCGTGAGCCTTGTAGAAAACACCCAAAACCTTCTTCCCCTCTCCCTGCCCCCAAAAACGATTCAAAACAGTTCAGATTCATCCCCGCATATAAGCCATCCAGAACTCTTCCTGAAGAATATTTTCTGGAGGATACAGAAGAGTTTTAGGGAGCTTTTTCAATCAGCAATAGAACCCTCAGGTTCTAGAAACCAGAGTTGTGCATCATTGTAACATGACTATTTCCTTTTGCAAAAGAGACAGAGACAGACACAGAGAAATGTAGCTGGTTTGAAAACCACATACCTTACCGCTGCTGAAGAAACGAGAGAAACAAGGTGCAGACGGATGGTAGTTACTCAGCTCCTTGGCTACACACTGTGGGTACACATGAGTCCTCGACACTGCTTTGAATGCACCCGACAACAACAGGGAAGCAAACCTCTTGGGCATCATGGTTGCAAAAGAATACGGATCTCTTCGAAAGAAACCAAGGCAAAAAAACTACAGAGAGTGTGTGCACACAGAAAGCAAAACTTGCTCTACAAAACCTAGTACAGACTAAGTTTCAGTGGTGGAGCACGGAAGAGGAGACAAACAGACGTAAGACATTTGTATCCACCATCATTCAAGGGTTCGAAAAAACATAGCAGCTACAAAAAAAACACGCCCAAAACGGAGGAAGGAGGGGGGAAAAAAAAAAAAACCACATTAATCAAGCATCAAAGCCCCATGAGGAAGAAACAGAGAATAATGACACATTTTGCAGATGGAGAAGCTGGCCCTGGCGTCAGCCAGGAAGACGTGTCGTCCATCGCCGGCGGCTACTAGGCATCTCTCGCCAGGTATGTGACATTTGTCCTACTGCAAAGCTATGCATGAGATGCAACGCATCAGCAATCAATTTTTTTGTTTGTTTTTTTTTTTTTTTCCTACCATCCATCTCGATTCTCTAGTCTTTCACTCACGACGATTCCTTTCCATCAGACCCACTTTTGAGCTCCTGACTAAATTACTGCCTGACCCAATTTCAGCTCCTCTTCCAAAATCATTTGACATCATCATTATCATGGTCCTCTTCA
>Ga0116228_10002456_pt1 | contig 16038 bp, 15 predicted proteins | sample S1TSphfallax_2_FD_89694 | JGI IMG/M metagenome (GOLD analysis project Ga0116228, IMG submission 89694) | Host-associated microbial communities from peat moss isolated from Minnesota, USA - S1T2_Fc - Sphagnum fallax MG | ecosystem: Host-associated > Plants > Peat moss > Unclassified | place...
TCGGAGCTCTAGCACGCCCCTTTACCCCTTCAAAGTGTTGCAAGCCAAGGAGTGTGCTTCAATTTTTCGTTTTTGCATTATTTTCAATTGAAACTCACATTTGAGTCCATTAAGGAGTTTGAGAGCGCATCAACACCAAAATGCATCCTAGTTCACTCTGGGTTTCACTAGATTTTAAATGAATTAAAACATTTTTACCATGGTGAAAGTGGTCAACCCCCTAGTGAATAGGGACCAATTATTACGGACAATGAATTAGTTCACTAATACCTAGGGAAACAAGATTACTTTCAGATGAAATATAAATTTATCAAGCCATTCACTTGTTAGTTAATTAATAAAACAACATGGAAATCAATTGAAATTAAATTATTTAATATATAATATTATTGATAATTCCATGATTTTCAACTCATGAATTATTAACACATGTCACTACCTTGGCTAGGTTTAAAAACCTAATTTGGTACATATGCCACGTAATCAACCTAGGCACATATTATAAGGAACTAAATATGAGAATGTTTAATCAATTTACCATTATTGAACATACATACACCACTTGTGAAATTTGATCCCTTGACCTTTACAATAGAAGCAAACACCTTTACCATCAAGCCACCCCACTTGTTGTGATAATGTGTTACATTACATTTTATTTATCAAATCTTTCATTTTAAACATTACAAAAACAAAAACTTTGAAATTTCATATTTTATTGAGATTTTGTCCAAATGAAATGATTTGAATTTACTTTTTAAAAATTTAATAATGTACATAATTACATTTATTTACTTTTGAAAGTGTAAAATCATTTGAACAAAAAAAATTTGAATATCACTATTCAATAACATTTGAATGACCATTCTTCTGAAAAAAAAAATGTAATAAATGGATAAGATTTTTGTTAATATAATAATACTACCTATGGTAGGCTATTTTTAGCTATTATATGGCTACTTTTCATTAATTTAAATTATTTCACTTTAGGCTACTTTCAATTATTATAAATTACCTTTGGTTATTCTAAATTATTTCATTTTAGGTTATTTTCGGTTATGTGAAGCTATTGTTGGTTACTTTTGATTATTTCACCTTATGTTATTATTAACAATTTTAGACTATTGTAAACTATTTCACCTTAAGTTACTTTTATCTATTATAGATTATTTCACTTTAAATTATTTTGGCAATTCTAAGCAATTTTAATATATGTCTATTGGTGATTATTCTATTAGTGGTTATTGGTTTTTTTTTATTAAGGATATTGGTGGTTATTAATGGTTATTTGATTGATGGCTATTAATGGTTATTTTATTAATGGTCATTAGTGGTCATTAGTGGTTATTTTATTATTAACTATTAATAACTATTTTATTATGAATATTAATGGTTATTAATGGTTATTGGTGGCTACTCTATTAATGGATATTAATAAATATTCTATTGTGGTTATTAATGATTAAATTATCATAGATTATTAATGGTTATTGGTGGATATTTTATTGGTTGAAATTGGTGATTATTAATGGTTATTAAATTAGTGGTTATTCATGGTTATTTATTGATCATTATTGGTGGCTATTTTATAAATGGCTATTGGTGGCTATTTTATTAATGGCTATTGGTGGTTCTTTAAAAAAAATAAAATCCAATTCCCCACATCTAGATTCCAATTCAACAACTTGGACATTGTTTCTAAATGTTTAACCTTGATGACTCTATCCCCTACCCAAAACAACTTTTCCATGCCCAAAACATAAAACTTGATGTGATGTTCTAAAACTAAATCTATTGGGATCCAAATGTTACCTAACTTACAAATAGGCTTTCCATTTTCAAAATCAAACACAAATGGATTAGAAAATTTATTTGGATTGGAGTTATTCTTAGCTTGGTTATCTAGTATTGTCCACACACAAAGTTCATTAAATAATTTTTAGATCAACCTCTCCTTCCTCCTTTTCAAACTTCATAAAATGCCTTTGATTGTCATTAACATTCATTTGAAGAAAACATTGTTATAACCAACAAAAAGCCATTCTAAATGACCATCCCCAATCCTACACAACTTCCAACACAAGGAGTGTGCATCCTATCCAAAAAATTCAACTTTTACCACTTTGTCTCCTTCATTAAACCTCTTTTCAAATTTTGGTTTACAAAATGTGTTCACCTTTCAAATCGATTATTGGCCACTAGAATCCATAAATCTCTTAATTTACGCACAACATGTGGATTCTCGTGTATGATATGTTGTTGCTCAAATTGATGCAGAAGGCCATTGGGAAGTGAAGAAAAATATAATGCTAGATGTGCATTTAAAAATATTTAGTTGTATTCATCTCTTGGAGTCATTAGCTAAACAATTATTTTAATGTGGAAACTTAAATGCATTATTCCAACCCCAAAGTCCCTAGGTTTGCCCTTTTGTGGGTCAACTCCCATTATTTTAATGGTTCCAAAACTTGTTATTCACAACACATCAACACTTAGTAACATATTTTTATCAAATATTGGTTGGTTGAAAATGAATGCCTTGTTTTCATTGCGAGAAATCATGTCCTTTACAACTTGTTTTATGTAACCAAAAAAATGTCCTTTGCAATTAGTCACAATTAAAATTAGTTGTAAAATAAGCTTTTTAATTACATATGACAAAGTTGCAAATGATATGATTTTTCATAATGTTTTGGGATTCATAGTAACCTTCTTTCCAACTCATTTATCTTATGTTCATGTGATGTACTAATAGACTAAATGTTGCCACTTAATTAATTATTTCATATACCATAAACATCCCCAACCCAAAATAACACATCAATGACAATTTATGGTTCATTAAAAAACCAACTTTGATACTAAAACAAACAAGATATAAAATTTTCAATTTTGACATTTTGATCTTAAATCAAACATTTTACAACACTTAGGTTTAAAAGGCATAAAAAATCTTCTTATTTCCACACTTTTGTAATAACAACATTAATCACATGACATTGTTTAATGTTTATTTGATGCCTAGAATAATTAATTAATTTCGCAATTTATGTTATCCAATTTTAATCAAAACATCTAGACTAACAAGAAAACATTTCAATTTTGTAACGTTAGGTGGATCAAATCTTTCCAAACTGTCTTTCTTAAGTAATCATTGTTTTATTTTGGCATCAATTTGGCAATTTAATTTGTCTTCCCCACAATTCTAAATTTTTCGACAAACCCCCTTAAAGAAGTTTTGACAAGAAAAGCTCAGTCACCCCATAACCATTGAAGAATGTCCCCTTTCCCCAAGTCACAAAAGTGGCAAAACAAATCTTTTGTTGGAGGGTTATGGGGAGATTTAGGTTTTAAGTTTTGGTTTACGACAATTTTTTGAAAACCATGGTTATATACTAACATCAATTCTTGGATTTTTGGACTCATGGTTATCCACATATGAGAACCTTCGGTTATAAGGTGTCCGTTTTTTCAATAATCGTCCAATGTTAAATGTTGTTATTTAATCATATAGTCTTTTTGAAAATTGGGGGGGAAGGGGGGGGGGCAAGGGGTTTGAGAGATTTGGGTTGTAGGTTTTGGCTTTTGGGCAAAATTTTGAGAACCATGGTTATTGGATTTAAAAACCCATGGCCATCTATGCATATGTGAAAATCTTTGATTATCAAGTGCCCTGTTTTTTTCGATAATTGTCCAATGTTGGATGTATGATACCGAAAAAGAATAGTTGTAATATCAATGTATAACAACTCATATATCTTTCATAAATATTCACTATACTTAAAGAAAACCTCCATACATTATTCTAGTTGTCAATTGTCATGTTAAATTCTAGGGCACATTGAAGAATCATAGATCATGTTGAGTTTTCTCTCAAGAGCTATTATTGCCTTTGATTAGGTTTCCATTCATGCAATTACTAAATCACAATCCCACACAACCCTTTCTACCCACAAAGCTTCATCCTTCGACATATCCAACACATTCAATAGTAATAACTCCTAAACGTGCAAACACAAATGGGATGGACTTACATATTGCCTTGTCTTTGTTTCTTATGCATTAACATAATTCAAGAAGTTTTGACAAAAGAAGAACCCATCCCAAATGCAACAATACCAACAATCTAAACATGTAGGAAGTTTGTAACAAATAGAAATAGACTTTCTCTCACAATTCCCATCATTATAGGTCTCACCGCCTTACCACAAACAAGAACTCAACAATGAGATTTGAATATCCTAAAACTCAAAATTACAAAAACCACAAGCGAGCTTGCAAACCCCCTTAAAAACTCTACATCATTTCCCTTGGTACCATGTTGATCATATTAAACCTCAACAACAACAAGACTAAATTTCTTATGCAACAAAAACCAAAGAGAAAATGCAATCCCATTGCCAATAGCATCCATCTCCAAGACAAGGTACAAAACATAAAAACACACACACAAAATGTCCTCCAAATTGTTGTCAAGATCGAACATTAAGCTTGCGAGAAATCCCACCTTACTACTTCTCCCACCTTAAAAAGTCAAACGCCTTCCTCCAAAGATAATTGCAACATAAATAGTAAACGACAAGTCGTATAGCACGCAAAACAAAAACACCACAAAAGACTTGACAAGTCTAATAACAAAACAAAAGAACCTCCATCGCCAAGATCCAAAAGCTTGACAAATCTAGTAACAAAACAAAAGAACTTCCAAGCTTAATATCCCAGAAATCACAAAATCACGAATCATCATAATTGTGCATTGGCAGACATAGCTGCCCAACCACTGTGTTGAATGATGAAGACAAAAAGGAAGGTGATAAACTTCTCCGGCGCAGCTGATACTGACATTCCACACAACCCTACAAACCGCCATCTCAGCCCTAATTCCATGTCATAGTACCTTAGTCGTCTGGTCTTTTCAGAAATTTGGGGGGTTTGAACATTTGGGTTTTGTGTTTCTTGGCGCTGCGTTGCTGTTGCCAGGGAATGTCGTCGGGAATGGAAGCGTGACCAACGGACAGGGGAGAGATGCCGAGAACAGTGGAACTGTGACGGACGGGGGAGGGGGTTGGGGGTGGTGGAGATGTGGAGAATGGTGGCAGAGTGACGACGGACAGGGGAAGGAAGGGCCGGGGGAGCGAAAGCAAGGGTTGGTTGGCGGGGGAATGGAGCAGGCGAGGAGGTCGAAGAGGCAGAGAGTGGCAGTGGACTATGCGAGGCTGGACACCTCGGGATTTGCGGACTGTATGCGAGTGCAGCATAAGAAACTGACGCGGGCGGTTCTGAAATTCTCCAATGAAGTCCAAGCCCAAGATGACACCAATTCTCTCAGCGTCTCTTTCCTGCAACCTCACGAGCTCGCACCCCATGTGCACTCCTCGGGTTTCGTAAACCCCTGTGTTGTGCGTGCCTCGCCTCAATCCCGTACTGTGCTTGGCATCAGGTCATATTCTCTTTCCCCATCCACGTGGCCACCCACCCACCCATTCACCCGCTTTCAAAATTCCACAAATTTCCCTTGACCCCACTCTCTCTCTCTCTCCAGCGCTTACTTAGCACCCACAACCCTAATTTTTCTCCCTGACCTGAAGAATTGTTTCGACTGTTTCATGACTGGACATGGCAGGGGGGTTTTTCTCCCCTCTGTGCTCTTCTTCTTCTTCTTCTTCTTCTTGCCTGATATGAAAACCCTTGAACTGGAAAATGCTGGCTTTTATACAAAAGATAGGTTTTTTTTTAATAGTTGCTTTCCAGGTAAAACACTAGTATACTTTAATCTACGAGAGGGTGTGCTTGGACATGTCAGAAGGAATTGTCAAAGAAAGCTCTCAGGGGAAAATCAGGCACATGATGAATGCGTGCATTGTTGCACATGGTTATGTTTTTGTACTTATAAGAATTGATGTTAACTCCTAACATCAATCCCATTGGTTCAGCAGTCTTTCCAGGGGGGTTAGTCATGTCAATCTTTTGCAGAAGATGGGTTTTTATAATTGAGTTTCTTCTTCTCACTATGTCTCACTCTTTTGAAGGGTGGACTGTTTCCAAGCCATTTGTACGACTCTCTTTGCCATATCATGTTTCTCCTCATACCCCTTTGTGTTCTTCATTGCTTCCCAATCCCTAACATGGCATCACAGAAAATGGGATGCTCATCTTATTGGATGCTCAACTTCATCCTAACAAATTCCATACTTGTGTGAGGCTCCTGCATATTCAGTTATGACACAGTGCAGATCTTCAAGCACTCCCAATCTAAAGTGAAGCACCCATGTGCTGCGCTGCATTGGCTTTTCAGTAAGGCATGCTAAAATACATCGTTTGCATGAAGCAAATTATTCAGCTTTCCCTTTTTAGTGTGAGCTTCCTCTTTGTAGAAGAGTCCTGGTCATGAGAGGGTGCCTGTTTTTGTCAGTGTACTCAAATGTTTGTCCTTGAAGGCCAGTGAAACCTTTAGATTTGACTGCTATTAACATGGATCCATGGATGCACCTCCAGCCCCACATCTGAAACACCTGCAGGGTCTTGATGCTAAGGGGTTCCCAACCAGATTATCAATGACTCTATGATCTGGACCCAACCATCCATGGGGGTGGGTATCAATGCCAACACTGAACTATATCATGCATTAGAGATTCTCTTTTATTTTCCTCTTGTCTTGCAGTTTGCTTTTGATAGTGCGAACATTGAAGTTCACAATTGTGTTCATTCATGAACTACAGTAGTGTTGACTATTGATCTTCTTAGGTGATTTTTCTTATGACTTATTGATGCCTAGCAATGTTTGTTGATGAATTAGTCCTTACGAGACTTCCCTTAGAAGTTAATCCTGGCCAAGGTGAACATGGTGAAATTAAGAAACACAGCAAACTTAGCAATTTTCTTCTTGTGTATGCTAAAAAGATGCAGTACACACTAGGAAACCATATGAACAGTATCATATAGAGTGTTTGAATACAAAATCCATCAGAAGTCCTATGCAGAAGCTTCTCAAATGACATAGTATTCTCCAGAATTGATTCCTTGTTTTGGTGTCTCACTTATATTACATGTGTGCTCTATGTGAAAGAAACCTAAATTTCTGTCCTTAGTCATGGTTGTTCTTTTCACTTCTTCATGTATTAATTTAAATCCAGGTGTGCTCAATACTCAATAATGGCACTGTGGCACTGACAAGAGAACTGCCATGGCCTTTAATAAGGATTCTGTTTGGCCATTGAATTCATTGTCTATGTCACATGTGAGTAGTGCTGAATGTGATGGAAGATGTTTGGAGAAACTTTTTCCCCTTGATCTCACTAGCAAAGCTAAAAGTACTTTGATGAATGGCCAAGACATGGCAGAAAATAGAGAGACCTTGGTGGGTGGTGGATCCATAACCTGTTAAGGCTTCTTCAGGATGCATGAGTCTAGCATTGCTTATTCGATAGGGCAGTTGTTCTCCTGCCTTTCATGATCTTCTAGACAATTTGGGTTCAAGTGTCAGGAGAGCCAAACTAGGCCCCTGCCACCCTGGTGCCAACGGGAAAGTTTTCTCAGATATGCGGGCTTTGGTGGGGTTGTCCTCTTTTCCCTCTGCCGTATCTTCATTGATTTGGGCTCAGTCAATGGTGCATTTCTGTAGTTTTGAATTGCTTTTGGTCAGTGGAACTGGCTGATGAACCTGATTTGTTTCAAATAGCTTCACCCAAGAAAGCAGGCAAAACTGATATGGTGCCTCATGTTGGCAGTGTGCCAGAGGGCGAAATGACAGTCAACCGTCTTGCAGACCTTGTTGGCCGTACTCGACACATAAACACCATTGATGTATCCACACAGGTGTAGTTTCCTCACTCCTACTGTTGGGTATATAAGATTTGCAGTGGCTGAACAAGCTGAGTTACAGAATTTCAGCCTTGAGTGTTTTAGAGATAGCTGTTTATACATTGCATGATCCTGTTTGCTAGATGGATTGGAAATCAGGTTTCAAATGCTTGTTGTTACCTTGGCATTGCAGTCAGAAGGACCCATTTACACTATGGATGAATGGGCAACATATTTTGCTTCACCAACCCCAAGGAAGCCTCTGCTGAATGTGGTCTCCCTGGACCTTGCCAACACCAAGCTCCATGATCTGGTGTGACTTCTCTCTCTCTCTCCCTCCACCTCCCCAATCGGAGGGCAGCAACATGCAAACCTCAGAGATGGTTCATGCCTACGCTGAGTTCGATGGTTTGCCATCAGGCAGACCGCATGTCCATAGCCTGACTGCAGTCTTCTCCTTTTTTGAAGCAGTGAATTGACAAAATTTTCTAGGTACTGCAGGTTAGTGCACCCTTGCTGGTGAAAGAGCTTGATTTGGTGAACAAGGCATGGCCTCCTTCTCAGGCCCCCACCCCAATGGTATTGTTGAGCTTCATCTTTGTGAGACTTTTCTCATTTGCATGTAGCTCTTGCTTGTATTTAGTTTGCAAACTCAAGGAAAATTGGAAACTGCGACTGGGGATACACCTCTTTCTAACAAAGAACCCTAGATCATTACGTCATTTTCATTCTAGTTCCCCATTTCATTGAGCGCTCGTGTGTTAATTTCTTAAGATTTGTCTTGCAGGTGCAGCTATATGCACTTATGAGTGTGGCGGGCTGCTTCATGGATTTTCATGTTGATTTTGGAGGTTCTTCTGTCTGGTACCATGTTCTCAGGTTGTAGACCATGCCACTCCTCCCTAACACTTCCTGTGTATAACAGGAACATAGCCCTTTGAAAGAATCCAAGAAGAGATTTAAGGATGACATTTCTCTGACTACACAGATAACTGACAAGTGGCTCTTCGTCCCTCTGGGCTAACTCTTAGGTCTTTGGTCTCCTTTCCAGAGGTGGCCACCTTCAACATGGTTGCTCGCTTCATCTCCTCCCAATGCCTTTGAAGCCCTTAAGGGCCTGCACTTTAGATGAGCAGTCAACCAGATGAGGCCATTCTCAAAGTTGTGCTGATTAGGGGCTATACACACTTCAAGGCAGGAGCAAGATATCTTGTTTTACATCTAGTCTTGGTCTCAAGCGGCAAAATTGGAGCTTAGATTGACACTTCGGCTTGACCCTATCGAAGTGTTGGTGCTGGTGCTTTTTGGTGGGGCCCAGTGGTAGCAAGGTGTTTTTGTTGGTGCCTCCAACCAAAGGCAATTTGATGGCGTTCGAAGAGTGGTCATCTTCTGATAAGCAGGCATGTTTTTCATCTTTCCCACCCTCAATCTTGGCTCTTATCACCTTGGAATAGTCAGGCCTGGCATCTGTAACTTCCTTGTCCCCAAAGTAGGGTTCATTTCATCCTTTAAGCTCTCTTGTGAGCTCTCACATGTGGGAAGAGTGAAAGTCTCAGAGGTTTTGTTGGAGGTTCAGGCAAGCATATTTCTTGCAGATCGAGCTAGTGGATGTCAAAAGCTGGAGCTTGGAGCAGGGGACACACTGTTGCTGTAAGCATGATTTAGAGAAAAGAATGCTCTTCTCTGTGTTGAATATGGCAAGAACCATCATCCTGTTGCTCATAGTTCCATACTCATGGAAGGATATGGTTTGGCTGTGATGTGAATGCAGACCAGGAGGATGGCCTCATTGTGTAGTGACCCCAGAAGACTCTATAGTTATTGGTGGCAACTTCCTCACTGGCTATAATCTCTCACTCCAGCTTGATATATATCTTCCCACAAATATTTGCAGATGTTTCATGTAGGTGTCACATTGCACTCATTAGCAAGACATGATTTTACTCTCAACTGCAGATGATGTGAGATGAAATGAATTGGAGAGAAAGCACCTTGTTTTTGTGATCTTGTTGCCTTGACCTTTTTGATGGGACACTTGGCAAATGGAAGAGAGGTTGAAAGTACGCTCCAAGTTCCGCTTCCCTTTGTACAAGCAGCTCATGTGGTGTGTTCAAGAATCCCTTCATATGTTTAGTTCCTGGGTTGTTTCCTGATGTTGATGACCTTATCTCTCTTGGATCTAGAACATAAAAGGTGAAAGAAAAATGGAGGCAAAATGAGTGCAAGTGATATTCAAAACATTTTGTGGCAGAATGCATGACCATGGTACCCTAAAAAACCAAAGGATAGGCTTTGCAGGCACACGGCTGCTCATTATATGGCACTTCTTTACCCGAAAGGAGAGAATACTGAAGCTCCTGTTGATGCTTCCAACAAAGTAAGCACCTTGGAGAAGGAGGGGCTTGTAAGCCTTTGTCGATGCCTGGATATTTGGCTCCGGCAGGTTGGTTGACCTACCTCCCCACAATTAGGCTTAATCATCTCTACTCTGATGTCCTTATATGCAGAATCTTGCAACTCTCACTTTGGATCAGCTACTTCTAAAAGAATGGTGCATTGAAGCTCTGTTCTAGATGTGAAATGTGTGGCAACACTGATGTGCTGCGATGTTGTGAACAGTCAAAGGATGGATGCAACATGAGTGAGCAAATTCCAGATCCTGCAGGGTTAATCAAGGAATTGGAGAGCTGTCTTAAGGTGCTGTACATGAGTTACTTGCTGGTTTTGTAAAGAAAAACCAGATTTGTGGCTTTGAAAAAAAATTGATTGAAGTTTTTCTGGATTTTAAAGTGTTGTTGGAAGTCTGTCTGTCTGTCATTTTTTACTACAATTGCTCATGGATGTCTTGGTTGGGCATATGCTAATGCTGTATTGAGGTTGTACTAGCAGAAGGATGGATTTGTACCAGCAGCTGGTGACATAGGTACCCCAACACGAATCCGCCTCATGGTACTGACACTTTCTCTGGGTGTGTGCTGTGCTGACATTTTGATTGCTTAGTACACATTGACAATGGGATGCAAATCCCAACCACTCCAATTTTGAGGCTTCAACCAACTTTCATGCTTTTTGTTGCTAAGTCTGGAAGGTTCTGTGGCACATTGTAAGCCACAGCTTGCATGAGAGAGAGAGAGTGCTATATGAGATGTCAGAAATGGCTGAAGTTGTTTGTTGGACTGTAGCTACGACCCCTGTCCACTGGGAGTTCCCCTGCTGCCCAAGGGGAATGTGTTCCCGAGGTACACTCTAACTTCCCAAGAGGTTCTTTCCTTCTCTTGGATCCTTAGTATGTTCATTCTCTGGTGTCCTTACTGTGTTCATGCTCTATGTTCATTCCCTGGTGTCGTAAATGGTTATGGTGGTTGCAACGTCCATTGACTCACCATGGACATTTTTAATGCAACACCCATAGTGGTTTAAGAGTGAATATTCCAGTTATGCCTATTACAAAAGAATTTCACAGTTCCTGAAAGTTCCATGTGGACTGCATAGAGAAATGCCGTGCAAATTTTGGAGTTCTCATTTAAGGATATGATGTGAATCAGAACTTCTGTTAACCAAAATTCTTTGATGAACCATGTGCAGGAAGGGCTATTGGGAGAGGAGGCATTGGATGATAAGGAAGATGATGAGTTCAGTCCCACGGAAGGTGGGTTCTTGGATGATGATGACCAAGATGATGACTTCCAGGTGGATGATGATAAGCATGCTTGGTCAAAGCGACAATGTCGTAATCCCCACTCAAAGAACAAGGTGATACCACCATGCTTTTGTACTTCTCTTTCTTTCCCCTTCTTTATTCTTGCTTCAGGGCCTTTTCTAAGGTCAAGAACAGAGTTCTAGTTTGTTGCAAGACATTCAAACACTTTATTTTGGGTGACTCTCTGCAAGTGCCAGCACTGTGATCTTTGAGTTGTATCAAGCAATGCACGCTCTCAGTTTAAGAAACTGGTTCTTAAATTTGAGAGCTTTCGACATTCATTAAATCTTGTGGGTCTATTCACAATAGATATGGAAACATAAAATGGGGTCCAGTTAAAAGTGTGATTGCCAATACACGTTTCACTATTTTCAACATGAAGACTTAATTTTGTATATATGACCAAGACTTATTTCCGAGTATAAGACTTTGGTTTATTTGCTTCTTTTGTTTTCTAATTTCCCTCCTTGTGATCTGGATCTTAGCATTGGCCATGCTTTGCAACTTGCTAAGATTTTGAGCCTGTTTATTTGATTCATCAAGTACTTCTTTTTACATGTCATGATAAATAAGTAGCTATCATACATGTTATTGTTGATGGTCCCAGAACAAGTAAGCAACTGTCACCTTTGTTCATATTGCTAGTTTATTGTTCTTTCTTCAAGTTTTCCCCTTCAGTGTTTTTCTTGTTTCTGGTTCTTCAGTCCTTATTTTTGAATTCTTTCTTTGACTTCAAGAAAAAGTTTTGAACCTTGTTCCAGCTTTCCTATTCAAAAGTATGGAGGTTTCAAAAAAAAAAGGAATTCTTTCTTTGACTTTAAGAAAGAGTTTTGAACCTTGTTCCAGCTTTCCTAATAAGGAGTATGGAGATTTCTTGATCCTCGTGAGAGTTACTCTAATGACTCTTCTTGAAACTAGGATTTAGCAGTAAAGCAAAGTCTTAAGGTATTTCCTGTGATCATCAACAGAAATCAACCAGATATGCAGCTATTGACATGATTTGTACGCCTCATGTTCATTCCAATGTCCATTACTGCTAAGTTGGGCATCATCAATAGTTAATTTTACAGGTTCTTGAGGCTTTGTAGTTCTAAAGTTTACTTTGTTTCTCAGATGGTCAGTCTATTGTCCTTCTGAAGAGTAAAGGCTACCCTCTGAAGATTCTCTTAACAATTACTATAGGTTTGCTCAATAAAGAGAATTGGTTTTTTTGGAATTTTGGTGTTCATAGTCTTCTGAACGGATTTATATAGTCTTGTAAATGGGTAGCTTTTTGAACCCCACTTTGTCCTATTTATCATTTTCCTTTGGTCTGTTATATTCTGTTTTTCCTACCTATTTTACGGACTCTATTTTTTTTGTTTTTCCCCACTTTTTTCCTCTATGTTTTTCCCTTCCCTGGTGTTAGGTGCCAGCCGGCATCATGGCAGTGCTTCTGGACTTATGACAGAAACCCAGTACACAGGCTAGCGGCTACCCCATACCCACTGTAGGGAGTTGATGAAATCAATGGGTAAGTTGTGGTTGTTAAGTTGCTATCATACATGATGTTGATTGACCCTGAACAAGTGAGAGATTGTCACTGTTGTCCATGCTGCTAGTTTTATGGTTCCTGTTCAAGGTCCACCCTTTTGTGCTTTTCTTCTTCCTGGTTATTCTGTCCTTATTTGGAAGTCTTTCTTTGACTTCCAATGACATTTTTTCATGAGAATGTAGATTTCTCTATTCTTATGAAAGATACTTTGACTCCCAATGAATTTTTTTTTGACTTGTCCTGGTTTTCTTCATCATGAGTATAGGGATTTTCTTGATTCTCATGAGAGTTATTAGATTTTTTCTGTGGTTAATACCGAACATGTGGGTGTTGAAGGCCTCAAAACCTGCATGTGTGATGGTGACTATAGTTGAATACACTCCTTATTTTTGGTTTTTCTCTGCTGTTTTTTTTAGTTTCCTCTTTTTCCTGTTTGCTAATCTGTTGACTCTGGATAACCTTAGTAGCAAGTTATCTTTCAATTTCTATGAGATTGCAACCACAGAGAAGTTCTCACTATAATGAGAATTCATTCTCTTTTGGTTGTGATTGTGCTGGGACTTGCAACCTGACCAGCCAAGAACTCATTGCTATATAGTGCTCACCCACACTCATTCTTGTCAAATTGTTTTGGCTTGGATGGAACTGACATAATGGGTATGTTCAAGTTGTTATTTTTGAGGTTTCTCTCCAAGCTTGGAGAAATGTTTTCTATTGACTTTATTGCATCAAAGAAGTCAGCATTGGTGTGCTTAAAGGATATGTCTACGGTGGAGAAGGCCTTAATCATTATATTCTCTATTCTTTTAAGCTCAGATGCTTGGTTGTAAAGGGGCAAGCTTGTTGCAGCTTAAGTGATGATACTATTGACTTCTTGAATTAGCTGTGTATGTGTCTCTTGAGTGCTTGTGAACATTATGACTGAGCCTTCCCAATGCTTCCAAAAATGTGACAGAAACTTAGGATGCAGATTGTATTACTTGTCACCAGAGATTACCAGATTATTACACACTTATCTACACCCACTGTCTAGATCTTATGAAGTTAGTGGGAAGCAACATTAGCTACTTGCTGCCATTCATGACAAAGTTAATGGTCTGATACTATGCGAGTGAACGCTATGACCACACTCATTCTCATCATGGTTGTTTTGGTTTGATTGGAACTGACATAGTGTTTATCATTTAAGTGTTATTGTGGGGTTTTCTCTGCAATCTCATAGATATGCTGTACCGCTCAATGAAGGGACAATTTGGGTTAATACTGTAAACTTTTGCTGTGCTGGACGTTGAAATTTTTGCATGATTCCAGCAAACAGTACCAGCTTCACCTGCAGCAAAGCCCATTGTTTCAGTGGCACCCCGAACCTCACCTCTGCCTAAGAAGCTCACCAAGTCGAACAGCTCAGTCAGAGATCGATTGCTGAAGAAATGTGGGCTTGACCCACGGATCCCTCTACCCAGTCCCAAGTTCAAGCCCAAGCAAAGAGAAGGCTAACTTTATGCGAACCACTGTAACTCCACATATGTCCAGTACTGCTGTGTACAACTCAGGTTTATACTTGCTTGTTCCTGTGCAATCATGCAACTTGTAGAAAGGAAGAGGAAGATAAAGAGCAAAAGCTGTTAGGGCTAGAATCCAACACTTCATGACAGCCTTACTGCAATGATGGTACTCAGCTTGAGGAAAATGGTTCCCCTAGGTTCAAGAAAGGTCTACACATGTGACTTATGTACTTATCAGATATTTACTTTTACTGTAGACTTTCTGCCTTAACATAGATCCCAAATCCCAGCCCTAAGGGAGTTCCTGAGGGAGAATGTATACATGACTACCCTAAGTCTTGCTTTCTATATAGCCTTGTGCCCTATAGATGCCATGGCCACTGACAATATACCTAGATAGCTTTTATTGTTGTACCCTTGTAGCCAGGCCCCTGATTGTTTAGCAATAGCAGGAGACAGGCAAACCTTCAAGCTAATCCTGTTTTGAAGAGAAGAATATGGAGCAGTTCACACAAATTGATCTACTCAGACCTGGTAGGCAAATAGTCCAAAAGGTCCTATAGTGATTATGGGTGACAACCCACAATGGATTTCCTAGATTTCCTGGCCTCTTCATAGATATGTACATGAGTTAGTCCAGACTCCAGACAGGTAGGTTTGGTTGCAAGAGTATTGCCATGTTTTATTCTGTTTGAGATGAATGTTCACATTGTACAATCCTGTAATGTGCTAAGGATGTTGGTCTGAGTGTACATCCATTACCAGTGTTAATGTTTGTTCATATTTTATTTGCATGATGTTCGTGCAAGTGTATATCTATTATCAGTGTTTTCTTTTGTACTTTTGTTTGCTTGATAATTGCTTTCCATGATGCTTGAAGTTGGCTTCATTTTACTGTAAGAAATAAGAGGATATGTTCATATTGTGTGTGCACATTATACAGATAGGTTATTAATGCCTGTGGGCTTTATGACTTTACACAGTAAACACTGGCCACCTGAGCATCCTAGCATTGAGAAAGCCAGTCGGGGATCATCAATGTGATATGATATATGAAGCAGTGGCATAGTTTACAGTTTGTACCTCACTTCAAGATGACTTTGGAATCATCATCAATCCTTGGTAGACCAAAACTGTAATATGTGATGTTTTGAGTATGCAAGAATAGCTTTGCATGTAAAAGGATTTTACTTGCAATAATCTCATTAGGAGATTTTGTTTTTTCTTTGGAAACAGTTCTAGAATTGCACTTAAATTTTTTGGCATTTTTTGGGGCCCTATTGCCCTGTACATTCTGACCAATTCAATCTACGCCTAATTTGTTGAATTATACTACTGAACTGTGGCTTTCTATACTTACCAAGTCAATACTTTATTATGTACATTTATAGTGTTATTAGCTAACTATGCTTTGCAGTGCTATGATTAGTGCACATAGCATGTCAATATGTTTGAAGGTTGGCTTTGCAGTGCTATGATTAGTGCACATAGCATGTCAA
>Ga0116228_10002457_pt1 | contig 16036 bp, 8 predicted proteins | sample S1TSphfallax_2_FD_89694 | JGI IMG/M metagenome (GOLD analysis project Ga0116228, IMG submission 89694) | Host-associated microbial communities from peat moss isolated from Minnesota, USA - S1T2_Fc - Sphagnum fallax MG | ecosystem: Host-associated > Plants > Peat moss > Unclassified | place: USA...
AAGTGTGCATTTTGTGTCCATCCCCACAATGATCCCACCTTTTAGGCCTATCATCAATAGATTGTATAATTTTGCATGTAATACATAAGTTATAAATGTGCTCTCAATGTGACAACTCTATTCAACAAGGATTTTGCAAGCCAAGGTGGTTCATTTTTTGTCCCTTTCTAAGCTTTTTGCAAAATGCATTGTAAAATCATCAATTCAACAAAAATATTTGTAGATTAAGATTGCCAAATTGAATAAAAATATCTATTGAGGGGTTAAAATCAATAAATGTACACTAATCATATAATGATGGACTTTTAAAGCGAGCATATGAACTATGTTTTAGGTTTTGCATTAACAAATTCAAATGCATTTTTTGTTATGATTTCATCTCAATATTTTTTATAAGCACTCAATATATGATACACAATGGGAAAATATATATGGATTGAAAAAGATTACAATAAAAAATTTAACTAACAAATAACTATGGATTTTTGAATGACCAAATTTGAACCTTATTTTTTTAAGTTTTTGTTTTGGTCATTTTTTATTGGATTGATTTTTTTTCCTCTTAACATGTATTTTAAAGAATTGTTTGATGGGTAGCCTTCAATGGACTTTATTAGTTGATTAATCACCATGAAAGGTCCACTCAAAATTGGTTTTTGACTTTTTTTTTTCATTATAATGTTAAAATATGGACTTTTGGGACTAGGATTCTTGTTGCTTTTGAGCCACCTTCACTTGCATCTACTTGACCCTTAAGATGTTTCTAAGTCAATGTAATCAAATGCTGTTAAAAATTCATTGTTTATAAGCAAAACTTCATTTTTTAATTTTGTCTTGTGATCAAAGATGATGGGAGTAATATATGACTACTTTTGGAGTTCCTTTTTTAATGTAATTCTAAGTTTCAAAAATTGATTGAATCATGATTATGGTTGTTGGGTTTACACATTTGAGTTATTTAAAGTTTTATTTTGAATTTTTTTTCACTTTAAGATCTCGTGCATAAGGTGCCTTTTGTACCTAGGGGGACACTTAATGTAAAGTTTGGGATCTAGTGCGTCAAACGACCATTTTTAGGGGGGGTATTAGATATTTGTCCAACCTATTTTTTATCACCTTATTATTGTTTTACTTTTTTATATGTACATATTAAAGCCATCATATATTAATTATAATCCATTATTTCATATTATTACATGCCTAATGTTATAATTAAAATGATCATTTGAATTAAATGTACCTTTTTTTAACTAATTAACTTATATTTTTACCCGACAACCAACATATTGTGCCCTATATTTTTACTCTCATGTTTTCTACTTTTTTTTACTAGTGTCCCCCCTAGGCTTTTGTATAAAGGTTGATGCTTGTGCCAATTTTCTTCACATTGTTGACATTGTATGTGGTAGATCAAATAGTGAAGAATGTTGGATCTATGGTCAAATTAATTAGGTTTATCTCACCTTTGTTTTTTTGTTTCCAAATGTCCAAACCAAAAGTTTTAATAAATTGCATGCAAGCATAACTTATGCATTTCTTGCAAAGACATGTTTTGTTATTAACTATTCTTTATCCCCTATTAGCCAATGAGAACCTTTAGTTTCAACCAAACAAGGAATGAAACATGTAATAAGGTGAAAAAAATCTATGAAAGAAAATAATAGGGCATGAAACTAATTTTTGTGTCAAAATTGATGCAAAGTTTAATTTGGGTCCTCCATTTCACTTCATCATTTTCACATGAAAAATTAATGTGTTAGCTATTGTGTAAGCATGAGTTTTTTTTCTTTTGGTGCAAATATGTTTGCAAATGCGGGTGCACGAGAACATAAAAAGCTAAAGGAGAGAGAACAAGCGCAATGGGAGTTTGTTGCAAGGTTCTCAAATTGTGTTTGAATTGATGCAAAATTTAGTTTGGGTCCCCCATTTCACTTCATCATTTTCACACGAAAATTTAATGCGTTAGCTATTGTGTAAGCATGAGGTTTTTTTCTTTTGGTGCAAATATGTTTGCAAATGCAGGTGCACGAGAACATAAAAAGCTAAAGGAGAGAGAACAAGCACAATGGGAGTTTGTTGCGAGGTTCTCAAATTGTGTTTGTGGACTATAAGACATCATGGCCAATTTTATTTTTTAAATCAGTCAAAAAGACCCCCACTTTGGTCTTTTTACCCCTTGTCCAATTTGACCAAATTGTCATTTTCAACAAGTAGATTTCAACACAATTTTTTTTATTAGTGTCTTTTTTACCAATGGATCATGGGACATTTTGACTAATCAATATGAACAATTGTCAATTTGGCCATTAGTCAATTTTGAATCATCATTATTTAAAGTTTGATTTATGGCACGTGTCATGGTTATTTACAATTAGATTTGTGCCATGTGTCATCATTATATCACATCTTTGACGTGAAGGTGATGTGACATTGTATGTTGCAAAAGGTAGGTAAATACATACCTACTTATACCTTATTTACAACCATACATCTACAAGGTACATGTACATTGAATACATGACCACATACAAACATCATACAAGTTTGAACCCAATACCTCATGGAGGCAACCCAATGCCTTTGCCATAGAACTACACCACCTTTTATTGGTAAAGGTTGTATAACTTTTGTTTATGTTTTAAATATGAAATCGTTAAGAAATCCCAAAGTTGACATTTTTTTTTGTCTCAAATCTTGGTCAAATGAAGCAAATAAAAACATAATGTGGAATTTTATTCAAAATTTTATTCAATAAATTTAATATATTTTTAAATGAATTTCTGGAATTTTAAAAAAATGTAAATCATGATTTTTTAAATTCAAATTACAATTAGTATCTGATTGAACAAGACAAGGTAAATATGTAGGGTACAATAAGGTACTTTAAAGTAGGGTAAAGTAGGTAGGTGATAGGTAAATAAATAAGTACATAGGTAGGTATAAGTAGGTAGGGTAAATAAATAGGTATAGGTGGGTGGGTATGTAGGTAAGTAAGGAAGTAGGGAGGTTATTAAGGTAATTAAATAAATATAGGTAGGTAGCTTGTAGGCATGTTGGCTAGTTGTTAAAGTAGGTATATGTGTGACGAATACCACTTTCATGTGATGAATGGAATTCATTCACATGAGTGTTCATTCATAATTCTTAGTTAACTCCCAATTCATTTTTAATTAATTTTAAGTTCATCTCTAATTAGTTCATAGTTGATTTATAGTTCACTTGTAAATCACTTCTAGTCCACTCTTAATTAATTCATAGTTAACTCACAGTTAATTATTATTTCACTTTTAATTACATTTTGGTTAATTCATCGTTCACTTATAGTTAACATGCTTCTCAAAAAGCTTCTGCAGTCAATGGGCACATTGGAAACCTCTATGGAAGCTTCTTTGAACTAGGTCCACAAAGGGGTATAAATAAAAACATGACCTTCCATTACCTTTAGTTTATTCAACACCAATTTGAAGTATAATCTTATGTTATAACCTATTATATTCTTTTTTTATTTACATTTGCTTACTTCATCACAATAAAAAAATTGTTTGTACTTTAGTCTTGCACACTTCATGTTCTTGGTTTTAACCTTTGTATTTTTGTCTTGGACATGTTCTATGTTTTGAATTTAGATTTAGACCTATCTCTTTGTTGTTTGTTATGGTAATTTTTGTGCCCATGACAATTTAAACAAACTCCCATTAGACCTACATTTATTCTTGTCATTGATAGAATTTGGTTCTTTGGAAGTTGAATGTGAGTCATTCACAATAAAAGGAGTCACTTGCAGCAAGATCTAAGTCCTCTTCAAATACTAAATTGCACGTGTGGCCTTCTTGTATTAGTTAATAATACATTTTTAAAAGTAGCCTTCAAGCTAGATGATGGTTGAATATCAAATTTGAAGTCAAATATGACCCAAAACATAGTAAATATTTAATTGTTTTACATCATGTTCTACATTAGAATCAAATGTACAACTTGTTTTTAGCCATGATGATAAATTATGAACTATTTTAGTCATTAAGCATGTTTGAAACCATTTTAACCAATCATGTAAAAAGGTTTCAATACAAGCATGTAAAAATATTTTTAAATGATTGGACACAAGGCCCACTTCTCCTGAATTTTATTAGAACTAACATAAAATTTGAAAGCATTTGGTGAAGGTTTGAATAACAAAAATCACGTTCATATTTTATGCACTTTTCAACAAGTCTTTTGCATATGCAAAAGGACCTTCATAACACAATGAATGATTTCAAATTTGTAGGATGATAACTTCATGAATAAATGAACATAATGTAAAAAATAGTATATTTATATCATTTAAATGTTATATGTGATACATTTTCAAAATAAACAAGGTACATAAAAAAACTAACTGTCAACAAATCTTTGGCTCCTTTAATTCTAATCTCACCCGTGTGGATTACCCTTCTTCTTTAAACTATGATAAATTATTCAAAAAGTTGCGAACTACCACTTCTTAGAATAACAACTAAGGTTGTGGATCACCCACCTTTTGTTAAAGTCACATTTTACGTGTCTTTGTAATCTTGTTTATGTCAAAAGAAAATATAGTTGTTATCACGGATGTCGATGCCATGGAGTTCATTCATTTGAATGATCATCCATGACTTGTGATAAACTTGTACCTAATTTTTAATTTAGTTTTAGTTCATGTTTATTTAACTTTCAATTAAGTTTTAATTCACCTCCACTTGATTCATAGTTTACTTCTAGTTCACAATTAATTAATTTTTAGTTAACTCCTAATCAACTCTTTGTAAATTCTTAGTTAACTATTAGTAAAATCCTAGTAAAATATTAATAAAATCCTAGTTAACTTATAGTTAAGTGTTAATTAAGTCTAGTTAACTCTTATTTGATTCCTAATAAAGTCATGGTTCATTTTCAATTAACTCATTATTGACTCTTAGTTAAGAAGCTTCTTGAGAAGGTTCTTTATTCGATGCACACATAGAAACTTATTTGGAAGTTTCTTTAAACTAGGTCCCCAAAGGGGTATATATAAAAGTAAAACCCCTCAGTTTTTCAAATTTTTCAACATTAATCTTAGGCATGATCTTACACCGTAGTCTTGTCACATTTTTTCATGTTCATGTTTGCATATGTTAGGATAGTAAAGATCTGTTTCCACATTGGTTTTGCACATCTCATGTTTTTATTCTTAGTTCTTGTGTTCTTATTTTTTAATCACATAATCTTGTGTTGTTCCTTGTTTGAAAATAAAACTTAAACCTCTCATTTTACATTTTTTCTTATGGATCTTCGTGTCCTTGATACTTTGAACAAACTCCATTAGGTCCACATATATAAGTCATTTAGGAATTAGATTCCTTTTGGAATTGAGTGCGGATAACCCAAGTCTTCTTCAAAGGAATTTTTTTCAAGAAGTAGCAAATTAATACCCATTTATTGTTGATTAATGTTGTGAATACTTGCCTCTTGTTGGTGTCATATTTCACGATGTTCATAATCATGTCTACATCCATAGAAGAAGTCTTTGTTATCCTTGGGAATCTTGAACAAGAAAATCAAGCACTTTGCGAATCCATTGTTCATTTATAAACCAATTAAACTTTGACCTCTTTGGATGCATTTTGGCAACAAAACCCCAACCAAAGGAACCCTGGATCAACCTACCTAACAAATTTGATGGCACACATTCAAAGTTTTGAGGTTTTTCAACCAAATGCATTTGGTCATCTGACTTCATCTTCATTAATATCCAATTGGCCCAACTCAAGTTGGACTCATTAACACCTTGTTGTTAGGCACGACCCTTGCTTGGTTCGCACCTTTACTGGAGCATTAATCACCCTTATTCAACAACTTTGAAACATTTCTTGAAAAGTTCAATGCCACCTTTGGAGATTCAGATAAAGAATGAACATCATTAAAATATAATTTCCTTGTCAAGGATCACATTCAATTGAGATCTATGCATGGGAATTCAAGTAACTGGCTTGTGATATTTCATGGGATGAAACAACACTCATAAATTAGTTCCAGTTTGGGTTACAAGGTGATGTGAAGGACTTGATAAGTTTCACCTCGTCGGACCCATCAACATTAATTAGGTCATTGCACAAATTGTTTGGTATGATAACAAGCTCTTTAAACTTCAACAAGAGAGGCACCATGAACCCACATCAACAACAAGAAGGAATTTTGCACCTTTAACAACACAAAATAATCTTTCATTTGCAATGCCAACTCGGCCTTCAACAACCTCAACAAAAGGCAACCCCATACAGATTGATAAGACAATATTCAAGTTCGTCACGAAACGAGGGAAACAATGCCAAAGTATAAGTAATTTTTGTTTGTATTGTGGAAAACCAGATCATGTTGTGTGTGAAGGTCCAAAGAAGCATGGACCACATGCAACATGTGTGACTTCTATTACCAATTCAAAACCAAAGGATTCGAAAAACAAGCATGTCTAGTTTCAATAAAGATCGCAAGGCTAAACCTTGATGCATCGTCTAATGAAAATGGTCCCAACTTATCTTTAGACCCATCACATGTTTATTGGTACCAATCATTGTCAAATGTAGTAAGCTTGTGACAATGGAGGTCCAAACATTTTTTGATTTTAACACATCAACATGTTTTATGGATAAGGAGCTAGTGGGGCAATACAAGTTGGCTCCAATGGAAAAGAGCACACCGGTGCCGATTAAGGTCATTGATGGTCAAAACCTTTCGTAAGAACTAATCACACATGAAACCAAACCATTAAATGTTACCATTGGTTCCACACCAACAAGGTTGTTTTCAATGTCATTTCATCTCCAAGAAATCATGTCATCATTGGATTGTCTTGGCTTGTTATACATAATCCATGAACAAATTGTCATACAATGGGTTTTCACTTTGAAACACCACAACATAAGGCCTTAGAATGTGAAAGCCTCGTTAAAAGCATGCAAAATTTGAAGCAGAAGGAAGACCTAGATGGTACAAGAAGGCCTAGGTGCACGAGCCTTTGTTTGTTGGAACAAAAGTTTTCATGAAGGTTCCCAAAAGAGGAGATGCATTCTTTATTTATGTTTTTTTTTCACCAACTATTAAACCATGTCCACATGAAATTCTTCCTAGTACCAAGAATTCATATATGTGTTTGAAAAGAAAAATGTGAACACCTTGCCTAAACATCGACCATACAATTGCACCATTAATCTTGTGGAAAGAGTGTAACTTCCATTTGGACCCATTTATAATTTGTCGTAAGATGAACTTGTAGTGCTTCATGAATACTTTGACGAGAACCTCGAGAAAGGGTTCATCAAACATTCAAAGTTTCCAACCAATGCCCTTATCATCTTTGTCAAAAAGCAAAATGTTTTTTTGCAATTGTGTTAATTATCATGGATTGAATGTATTCACCATCAAGAATTGATACCCTTTGCCTTGATTTTAGGGTTGTTGGACCAGTTTAATCATGCCATGGTTTACACCAAGATCGATTTATGTGGAGCATACAACTTGGTGCGCATTCGAAAAGGTAATGAATGGAAGATGATGTTCAAAACTCGTTATGACCATTTTGAATATGTTGTGATGCCATTTGGCCTTACTATTGCGCCTTTTATTTTCCAACATTTAATAAACAATGTATTTCATGAGTATTTAAATAATTTTGTGCTCTATTACATCAATGACATCTTGATTTTTTCAAAAAACATGAAGGACCATGAATGCCACATCTAATTTTGGAGAAGCTTCAAGAGGTTGGACTTTATGCCAAATTGGAAAAGTGTGAAGTCCATCAATTTGAAAAGGAATTGTTGGGTTACGTCATTTCTAGAGATGGCATTTGCATGGTTCTTATAAGGTTTAAACCATTGTTGATTGGGCCACTCTAGCTTTTATTGGAGACGTCCAATGCTTTCTTATATTTGTTAACTTTTATTAACATTTCATTGCCCACAATTCTTCAATAGTGGCCCTTCTTACTCGATTGACTAGGATATATCGACCTTTTTTTTGCGGAGTTCAAGCTAATAATGTCTTTCAATCTTTGAAATTTTTTTTCACAATTGCCCCACTTTTGATTCATGCAAACCATTATAATCCTTTTGTTTTGGAGACGAATGTTTCTAGCTTTGTAGTAAGCACTATGCTCTCAAAACTTGAAGAAGACAATCTTCTTCATCATGTCAACTTCCATTCTTGTTTATTTTTTCGTAGGAAGATTAATTATGAGATTCATGATAAAGAAATTTAAACCATCATGGATGCCTTTGAGGAGTGACATCATTTGCATGAAGGAACTCAATGTGAAATCACTATGTATTCAAACCACAAGAACTTTTAATATTTCATGACAACTCATGTTTTGAATTGACGTTAAATTTGATGGGCATTATCCTTGTGTTGATTTTAGTTTGTCATCACATATTGTGCTAGCGCCAACAAGGGAAACTTGATGTGTTATCCCATCGCTTGTACCTCGTGCCTAAGGAAGGTAATGTAGCCTACGAGCAATAAGGTGATGTCATTATCAAGCTCGAACATCTTTGACTTCAGGTGTTGTCAATAATTCCTAATGACACAACCCTTCTTTGTGAAATTCGTGAAGATTTGAAGGACCCTGTTGATATTGGCATCCAAGGTTAATTAAGAACTCATCATCAAGTCCAAGATTTTTCCAGTGATCATGTTATGTTCGAGTTTCAAGATGGTTTACTTTATTGTGATGGTCTTTTGTATGGTCCTAATGGCCTTGCATGATTTCAAGTTATCCAAGTTAGGCACGATGTTTTGGTTGTAAAAGATTTTGGATTCAACAAGACCATGGAGTTAATGTTTCGAAATTATTGGTGGCCACAATTTTGGAAGTATGTGAAGGAGTTTGTTGGCTCTTATGATGTTTGTGTTCAAGCAAAGAATTCTTGGCATCGCCCTCATGGTCTCTTTCAACCATTACCAATCCATGCATCCTCGTGATCTTTAATTTCCATGGATTTCATTATAGACCTTTCACCTTTTAGTTCTTATGATTCCATCTTGGTGATGGTATATTGTTTGATGAGTATGGATCATTTCATTCCATGTACTAAAAAAATAATTTGCAAAAGGATAGCCAAGTTATTCCTTGATCATGTTTTTCGATATCAAGGTATTCTTGAAAATATCATTTTTGATCATAGACTTCAATTTGAATCCAAGTTTTGGAAGCAACTTTTTGAGCTTTTAGGTGTGAAAGTCAAGTTGTCATCAACTTTCCACCCCCAAATGGATGGGCAAACAAAATAGGTCAATCAAGTCTTGGAGTAGTATTTATAATGCACAACCAATTATCACATTATGAAAAAAAAGGATGTTTTGCAATTGGCCTTGCAATTCAATTTTTGAGTTGCAAAAGACACTTGCAACTCATTATATTTATACGATGTGAATGTTAACAAACAAGTTGCATGAGTTGTAGAGTTGCAATTCATCTTATATATGGTGTAATTCATTACAACTCAATTGCAACTCAATAAAAACAATTCATTTTGAATTACTATGCAACTCCATTATAACTACATTCATGATATCATGTTGACATCATTAATTGTCATCCATTTATTAAAATCTAACATGTGGAATTATGAAGATTTTTGGACATAATTTTATTTTTTGAAATATTGATCTCCATCGTCCACTATGATTATTAAATGGTATGAGATTGTGACACATGGCACAATTGTTAATATATACATGGAATATTAAATTTATATTGGAAGTGTATATATATATATTTTTCTTAGTAGCTAGGTAGGTGGTATTCAACCATAGGTAAGTAGGTTGGTAGGTCATAAAAACTATATACCTAGGACCTACTTGCTTACATAGCTAAATAAATAGGTAGGAAAGCACAAGATTAAATGCACCAAAAATAAGCCATGAATTTTTTGTTTCATTTTATGTTTTGAAACTTTAGGTTAAATTTGTTTCAACCCATCCCAAAATGGCACATATATTCTAATGTGAGAATATAAGAGAACAAACCTTCTTGATATAATTTGTAACATGGGATTGAAAGACAAAACATATGGGTTAAATCTTTTAGTTGTTCATTAGTTGTAATTGAATTACAACTATAACACCTAAGTGTTCAAAGTAGGCTAGATCCAATGGGAGGGCTCCATTACTTTTGGTGTCTAAATAAAACTTGAACCCTTCCTATGGGTGCCTCTGGTGCATTAAAAATCGTCAAAAACGGAATATAATTGAAAAAGTTATCACCCTTCAAAGTAGAGGGGATCAAAACCTCAAAAAAACAAATCACCGAATGCTACAAAGGCCAATTCCCAAACACCCACAAACACACTACAAGAAATACCACCTTTTTTTATTGAAAATTTCAATAAAAAAATGCCCCTATGGTTTTTTTTCCCTATGTCCAACTTGACCAAAGTGTCATTTTTGACAAGTCAATTTAGACTCGACCATTTTTTGGTTGGTCTTTTTTTACTAGGTTTTTATTTATTAAACCACCACGATAACAATATAATTTGGGCAAAAACCAAAATAAAATAAAATAATATATATAATTTAAATTATTTTATTTATAACTAATATGAAAATATTAATTCATTACCCTACCTACCTACCTAATTAATAAACCTAATAATTAATGCCAAATTTTATTTATTTATTTACTTACCAACCCTATTTTTGAGGCCTAGGCTAGGCCAAGCCCCTTAGGTTAGGCCAAGTAGCTTAGGCTAAGTGGTTTAATAGGTTTTGTAACCTAGGTTATTTAATTACGTCACCTAAGTAGCCAAGGTAGCCTAGGTTGTAAGTGTGGGGATTTGAACTCCTCACCTCTACATTGAGGAGTTAAGTCTTTAACCATTGCACCACCACCCCATAAGGTGTTTTTTTTTTGGACAACATATTGTAATGAACATGATTTTGGACCCACATATTATAATCAATTTTCATGAATTTTTTTCAACATATTGCATTAAATGAATTTGAATTTTCTTACATTGTTTACATGAATATGTAGGTTATAGGCATGTTAACGTATATAGGTAGGAAATACTTATTAATAGATGCATGTACTTAAGTAACATGTAGGTTGTAGGTTATAGTCTATTCAACTTTATAGGTATCTACTAGGTCTATGTTTATACCTACCTACGCTTATGTTATTTAGTAAACTATGTAGGTATTTATTAACCTATAATTAATAACTATAGCTTATGCATACTAGGTAGGTAGCCTAGCCTATTAAGTAGGTATAGGCTTAAGCTACCTACTTAATATTAAATTAAATTACCGACCTAATAGCCTAGCCTAGGTTAGCTACATACCTACCTAGTAAGCCTAGGTGGTTTACGTAACCTAGGTTAGGTTACGTACCTACTTAGTAGGCCTAGTTTAGGCTTACCTAATAGGCCTACATTGAGTTAACCTAGGCTACCTAGGTAGCCTAGGTAGGTATGTAACGTAGGTTATGCTATGTACTTACCTAAGTAACCAAGGTTAAGCTATGTACCTACGTAGTAGGCCTAGGTTAGGCTATTCACTTTGTAAGCATAGGTGGCCTAAACTAGGTTACATACGTACTTAGCTGGTAGGTTTAAGTGACTTAGGTTAAAATATTTACTTTGTAGGCTTAGGTGGCCTACGCTGTGTATGTAGCTACTAAATAAACTTCTATACCTTAGCTTAAGCTACTTTATACTTAGTAGGCCTAGGTGGCTTTAAGTTATTTACCTAGCTAGTAGGATAAGCTACCTACCTACTAAGCTTATGTGGCCTATGTTATTTACCTGGCAAGTTTACGCCATGTACCTATAGTAGGCCTAAATTAATAGGCTACCTACATGGTTAATAAGTCTACTTAGTAAGGCTAGGTCACAAAGGGTACCTACCTAAAAGCTTACACTACCTAATTATAGGTTATTTAATAATCCTAAGCTACAAACAAAATAACCTACTGAATATATATAAGCTAAACTACTTGGCTAGGCTACTAATTAGGTTATTACTTAAATAACCTATTAACCTATTAATTATGTTAGGCTAAATAGGTGGTCTAGGCCTAACCTAACCTACTAGTTATATTAGGTTAGGTAGGTAACTTAGGCTTAATAAGTAGGCTAAATTATCAAATGAATATGGTTCATTTGATTAAGTGTTAAATCATAATGGTCAATTTGACTAAACCCTATCCATTCAATATAGCCAATTTGATTAAACCATGGCCATTTTGATGGACATTTGTTCATTTTGACCAGATCTTCGATTTGACACTTGGTCAAAAAAGTCACTTTATTCAAATGTTATAGTAAAATATAACATGTGTTTTTCATGCCCCAAACTTTTAATCAAAATGGACATACCCTTTGGTCAATGCGGACACTTTAGTCATGTTGGCCTTCTAAAAAGCCGTGTTTTCTTGTAGCGAAAATTCCTTATATGTTGTTTTGTTGCTATTAAAGTTCAAAGATGATTTGTAGAACTTTAGGTGGCGCTCCTATAATACTTTAAATTGTTTAAAATGAATAAAAAATGAGAAAGTTATGAGGTTTGAAAGTAGGAGGGGTCCAAAGATAAAAAATAAAAATAAAAATAAAAATAAAAACATGTTTTATAAGTTGAAAATTTTATATATTTTCTTGTTATTTTTTCATTAATCATTTTCCTTTCCACTTGAAAGATGATTTCTAGAACTTGAAGTAGCGTTCCCATAACATTTTAAATCATTCAAAATGAAACACATATGATGAACATATAAAAATTCATGAATATGTATCCTTATTAAGTTTTAAGTAGTTGCATTATAATCATAACATAGTTGAACAATACTACTTTAGCAACGGTGCACTAGTGGCCATACTAATCATATTAATGGGAATCATAATAAAAATTTAGTTGAAAGTGTATCCCACAATGGGTGGTGGAAATGTGGACACGTGGCATGATCACATGTATGTACATTATACATTAGTTCCAACATAATTGTTATTTTAATGACACATTTATAATAATTCTAAAGTAGTTGTCACATGCAATTACAATTAACCCTTGAAAAAATCAAACATGGTTGACTACATATATATGAACGATATGTATAAATTATCGTATAGGGGACCCACTTTCAACTCACTTACAAGTATAATACAACTAACTTTTTTTTTTACGTGGCAATTTATTTATTAATACACCATATTTTTAAGGGGATAATTGCATAATAGTTGTAATACCCAAGGAATAATTGCATAACAATTGTATATGATTTTTTTTTGAGCTTTAACTACAAGGTAATGTGATTTGGCAATGCGATTTCTCATAGTGTCATCAAGATAATTGGTTATAACTTTTGGCCATGGCAGAGTTTGCTTATAATAACACGATGCATTCATCAACCCAACAAACACCTGTTTTTGCGAATCATGGTTTGTACCCCAATTTTGACATTCAAGGTGTGCACAAAGTCACAAATCTAGTAGCTAAGGAATTGAGCCATGTGATTGGCGAATGTTCGAGTTCAACTTGTGTCTAACATTGAAGAATCACAAAAGCTATACAAGGATAATGCCAATGAACATTGAAAGGAACAACCTAACTTCAAGGTCGAAGGCCAGGTTTGGCTTCAATGACAACATATAAAGACAACAAGGCCATTAGAGAAGTTGGATCATTAGATGTTAGGTTCATTCCTCATTGTGAACAAATCAATGCCATGGCTTTCCAACTCAAGCTTCCAGGTTCTATGAGAATCCATCCTATGTTTCATGTTTCCTTGTTAGAACCTTACCACGTGTCTACCATTCCAAGAAAAATCCATGATCCCCCGCCACCTATTGAAGTTGATGGCAAACTGTGAATATGAAATGGAATACGTTTTGGATTCATAGGTCTTTAATCATCAACTTTGGTATCTTGTTCATTGGCATGGGTATGATGTGAATGAACGCATTTGGGAACTAATCAAGAACGTATCAAATGCTATGGAAAATGTGCATGAGTTTCGTCGACGATATTTAAACAAGCTACCCAAATTTGCTTTTGGTGGAAGTTGTCACTAGGAGGGGAGGTGATGTCACATATGCTAATGCCATGGAGTTATTCATTTGAATTATCCTTCATAACTTGTAATAAACTTGTATCCAACTTTTAATTTAGTTTTAATTCATTTTTAATTAACTTCAAGTTAAGTTTTAATTCACTTCCACTTGATTCAAAGTTCATTTTTAATTCACTCTTAGTTGAGTTTTAATTCATTTTTCTAATTAACTTTTAGTTAACTTTCAGTTAAGTCTTAATTAATTCGTAGTTGATTTTTAGTTATTTTAATTAATTCTTAATTAAATCCTAATTAACTCTAATGAATTTCTAGTTGACTCTTACTTAAATTTCAGTTAAGTTTCAGTTAAGTTCCACTAGGCATATAAGGTTTATTTATCTGTGCAATGTGCACCTATCCTTATCTTCTGGTGGCATTGTACTACAAATTGTATAACAAAATCAACCAAGCAAACAACTTTGTCCTTTGAGAAAAATACTGCACTTACAACTTTTACTTTGCCATTTTCCTAGGGTTTCTCCACTAATGAACTTGCAGGAAATTGCTTGAAATCTTAAAGTTGTGGGAATTCGTTTTCTTTCACATCCAATGAGAAAGCTCGTGGAAGATTCAGAAGACAGAATATGTCCAGTCTGACAATCTCCTATTTTGTCACACATACCTCCCAAGAGAATATGCTTTTAAAGCATATAAAGGGTTGGTGGGAACGATGTACTTTTACATCAAGCTCCTTCAAAAGGTCACTACTCTGGAAATCAATGATTCAACTTTTCAGGTCCAGTATCGACTGAAAACCAATCATTATGCATACGGGCAAGCTAGCATCATTTACATTATCCAAAGTTCCAAACATGCATTTGCAAATAAATTTCAAATTCCATCTCTTCCATCATTTGTTCTTAATGACAAATTTCCAAAGACTGTTGAGTTGTTCCTATACATTCCCATTAGTATAACAATCTTGATGATAATATTAAAATAGATCATTTAAAAATCTATTTCTTGGTGGAATTCTTGGCAGTAATAAACAATTAAAAAAGACTCCAAATGTATTTTTATTACAAAAAACAGTTTCATTGTAATATAATATATTTTGAATACAAAATCTCTAAATGTAACTATTTGGAACCTGACCACAAAATTCGTTTATTAAAGGGGAATTTTAAAAACTCTGCTACTGCCAAAAAGAAATTTTGTTTACATAACTGATTGAAAATCGACCACAAAAGTAAAAAATGTGTCTGATGCAATCCTGTTTTGGTGGTGGCATGCTAGTGTGATGGCATGCTATTATGATGTCATATTGTTGTGATATCATGTTGTTGTGGCAATAGTCTTCTCCCTAACGCATCTAATTAAAGAAATAAATAGAGGAAAAACACCGAGCAAGTTTAATTATATTGGATATCTAATCGCTTTGCGTTGTTTAACATCTTCCACACACAGATGCATTAGTGTACGCCAATTGAAAAAATTCCTTGAATGTACAGAAAGATATCCAGTAATACCCACAGCAACCAAGTTGAGGAAAGTACAGTCATGGGTTTTCCGTTGTTCACCATCTTGAGTCTTCCTAGAGTGTGTAATGTGTACCAGGCGAATGCTACAATGGCCTTGTGTATTTTGTAACAGAAAAACCACAAAGTCTTGAGATAAAGTAGTGCTCCAGGGCCACAAAGATTAAGGAAAGAATCTTTTAGTTTATAGTGGTGTGTGCAACATTGGGTTTATCCCAAAGGAAGTGTGTAGATCATTAATTTTTGGTTCACGCAAATGGAAAAAATGATTTCCATGGTGGGTGGTGATGGGGAATTCAATTACCACCATATGGGGGCAATTTAAGGATACACAATCAGGGCCAGAGTGAAACAACAGCCACCAATGCACCAGTTGGCCGTTCTGTCCACCGGATGGGTTGCGTTTTTTCATTCGGCGCCGGATGGGGCTCATCACAGTCGATATCTTTTTGCTGCTGAC
>Ga0116228_10002460_pt1 | contig 16033 bp, 3 predicted proteins | sample S1TSphfallax_2_FD_89694 | JGI IMG/M metagenome (GOLD analysis project Ga0116228, IMG submission 89694) | Host-associated microbial communities from peat moss isolated from Minnesota, USA - S1T2_Fc - Sphagnum fallax MG | ecosystem: Host-associated > Plants > Peat moss > Unclassified | place: USA...
ATATTTTTAAAATATTTATATTGGAGGTACAACAAGATATTCAAACTTATACACCCAAAAAAAAAAGGTTACATGAACAAATGCAAAATTGATAATAGTTGATTCTTTTGCAAATAGTTCTTAGGTTGCATTTTGTGGCATATTTAAAATATAATAGTTTGATTTAATTTTTTATATATTAAATATTTAGCATGTAATATAAATTAATCAATCAAATTCAAATATGTTGTGAAATTAAAGGCAATGTGTATATTCTATAAAACATTCAATAAATGTGTACATATGGATATGTTTATATATACCTTGATGTCTTCTACTCAAATTCATGTTTATTATTTAATAAGAAATTATTTATATTATTTTAATAATTAATAATCAAATGTAATATACATAATTATGAATTAATTAATTAAATTGAATAATGAATTATTCATATGAATTGTTAGTCATGTAGATAACCTAAGCTAAATAGGTAGGTAAACATACACATATAAGTAGGTAGATAGTTAATTTGCTTATATATAATTTTATAAATACACCAATGTAAATAGACCCCCATTATATCCTAAGAGAATTCAACAAAAGTACACATACCTTTCAAAAGTTTTTTAATACACCTATATATACCATTAAAAGCTATGTTGACATCCTAATGGTGCAACTAAGTTTGGTTCCATTTGTAATTAATGGGAAATATGGGCATGATCATAGATGAAATAATTGTAGAATGTAAGATGAAAAAATCATTAGTGTAAATGTAATTGTAACATAGTTGCAAGAATTGTCAAGGGTGTAAAATAGTTGTAGAAATAATTAGAGTTAATTACAAATGACAATTAGTTGCATGTAGTTCCAAATGCATTGGTTGCATTCTAGGGGATTTTTTTTTAGTGTATATGGTTTTTTGTAATTGATAAAAAGGCATTTTTTAAAAATTACCTTTTTTTTTCAAACCTATTACATTTTGTATGTAGATACCTTAAGATTATAGGGTAATGCATCTTTGGTCATGATGCACAAGCAAAAGTTAATAATTGACATTGTGTCATGACATTATAAAAAGAAAATTGTTTGCAATTAGGCTTGTAGTTCAATTTTCGAATTGTAATGACCATTTGCAATTCATTGTATTTCTACACCCATGAATGATATTAGACAAGTTGTATGAGTTGCAAGAGATGCAACTCATCATATATATGATCACATTCTAATGCAACTCATTGTAACTTAATTACAACTTTGTGCAACAACTCCTTTTCAACTACTATGCAACTCCTCTATGACTACAACCATAATATCATGTTGACATCATTTTTCATCCATTCAAAATTTAACATGTGGCATTATGAAATTTTTGGTGTTTTATAAAAAATAAAAAAATCCATTGTCCATTATGATCATTCATTTTTTATGGTTTAAAATTATGACATGTGGCATAATCAAAAGTTGCCACGTGGCATATTGTTTAAAAATTGGAAATATATTTATATACTTAGGTAGGTTGGTACATAGCCACATGTAGGTATGTTGATAGCTTCTACATACCAACCTACCTACTTACCTACCTACCTAGGTAACTAAAAAAGTAAAACCTATTTATTTAGGTAGGCAAGTAAGAAGGAAGTTATAAGAATATGTGAATTAAACAATAACCACATAATTTTTAAAATTTTGTTTTGTGTTTTGCCTTTAGGGTTAAGCTTTTGTGAATTCATTCCAACATGGCACATGTATTTTAATGTGAGAATACAAGAGAAAATGCTTCTTTTATATAGTTTGTGAAACGAGATTTTGAAAACAACATATGGGTTAAATATTTTATTTGCACCCTAGTTGCAATTGAATTACAATTACAAAAAACCAATTCCCATGTATTTGAAATTTAATTATTCTAATTAACGAATATAGTTCTGATAATTAATCAATTAATTAATTCAAATAAATAATTATCAAATTAATTATTAAATAATGAATTATCAAAATAAATATCAGATAATTAACCATTGAAATAAATATTAGATAATTAACTATTGAAATAATTATCAGATAATTAATTATGAAAATAATTGATGATCTAAAATAAAATAAAATTCAGTAATTACTCACTCACTTAAAATTAAAGTACTTATTAACTGAATTCTTTTAATTAATTAATATAATCTAAAGATATAGTTAGTTGGTTACCTAATTATTATTTAATTAAGGATTATAGTTACACTAATTATGAAATAATTGATAATTACTAGTTAATATTCAAATTTTATAGGTAATATTATATTATTATTTCTTTCTTTCGATATGGGTTATTAAACAATGATTTCTAATTAATTATTCAATTAATTATTATTTAGTTCATAATTATTCATTGATTTTTATTTTTATTAAAAATTAAATATTACATCTAATATGTTAGTTAGATATTAATTATCATTTATCTAATATTTTAATTATTTACTAGATTGTTAAGGAAATATTATTGAAAATTTGAAATTAAGGAATTGGTTAATTATATTATATTATATATTTAAAAATCCATTCATTTTTTATATATGAAAATATAATTGGTAAATTATAAATAATTTAATAATATTAATTACTGATTATTTAGTATTTTAGTTATTTATTTGATTCTTCAAATAAAATTTATAACTAGTAAGTTAAGTTAATTAGTATTTATATAAAATGATTGATTATTACATAGTATATATTTGAAATTTGAAATATTTATTTATTTAATAAGTATTAATGATAACTTATAGATAATAAGTTCGTTAATTATTTATGAACTCGATTAGTTTTTCAATTTATGAATTATGAATTGATAATTTATATATAAATGAATTAGTTATTTAATTATTATAGATGTAGTAATTAGTTAGCTAATTAAATAGTTATTAAATTACTTGTCTATTTAATTGTATAATTTACAAACTTTTTAAAAAAGGACAAAGGATATGAGATAAATGTTTTAATTGCAACCTAGTTTGTAATTAAGTTGCAATTTCAACTTTCATCCCATATGTTTTGTTCTACACTTCCATCTTGAGAATTATATAACGAGGAGGCTTTATCTTACACTTTCACACAAAATAACACATGTTGAGTAGGATGAACCAATCAAAGGAACTTGACTTTTTAAAGAACTACACCCCAAAGGGTAAACTTTTAAGAAATTCAAAATATTTACTCTACCTTCTTAACCTATTTACTTACTCATCTACCTACTTAACTAAATATTGATTTAGATTCATTTTGGTCAAATTAAAAAATGCCATGTGGCATATTATATTATGCCATGTGTCACAATTTAAAACTATTTAAAATAAATGATGAGGATGCACTATTTATTTTTAAAATAATATTTAATCAAACCTTTTTCATTTGCCACGTGTCATTATGTAAATTGCTGATTTGTACAATAATATATGAATGGCATATAATAGTATACAAATGGTGAAGTATTTGTTAACCATTGATTTCATCCATACTTGCAACTAGTGTCTTGTGCAACTGTTCTAATGTAATTAAATAATTTTTAGTAGCAAATGTCTTTTGCAACTATAATATAATTGTAAATGGTAGTTGTTTTTTTTCTAAATTTCTTTTAATGATAATGCCTTGTCAACAAACATTAACTTAATTTTAGGCTTTAACTTTTTGCCACTAATTGCAAGTTTGAATTCAACATTATGCATGCAAATTACCAACAAATAATGAATGATGTGACCACCTCAAGGTTGATGAAGGGTGGATGAAGTAAATGAAAAAATAGATTAGGTAGGTAGCATAGGTTTTTAGGCCTACCTAGGGCCAATCACCAAAATGGTCCAATATGGTTTTTGTAATTTTATTTTTGTGATTTTAGATTTTTATTATTGTGAATTTTGTTTTTGTATTTTTAGATTTTTGCCATTGCATTGTTGCTACTTCATTTGTAGTTGCATGGCTATTACTTTGGCTTCTACTATCACTAGTTTTGTAATTTAATTCTTACATTTCCAAATTTTTATCTTGTGAATTTTGTCATCTATATATTTTTAGATTTATAACAACACATTTGTTTTGTGTTGTTTGTTATTTTAGTCTCCACCATCACCAAAGTTATCATTGGGTTATGCCATTGTTTACATCATTGTCACCATCACATAGATTGTCGTTGGAATGTCACCACCATTGCCCAACCATCACCATAACTTTACACCAACATATCTACCCTTGCCAATTTCTATGTGTTGATTGTCATTGTCCAAGTTTTGTCATCGTTCATTTGATTTTAGAGCATTTTATTGAGGTATTTGAAATTAACATGTTATCAATTTTGAATATTGTTTAATGTTTCACTTTTAATTGTCACCAATTTAGTTCCAATGATGTTTAAACTTTGTGCAAAAGTAATGCAAATTCAATTGCAACCAAATATTTGAATCTAGTTATGTGTGGGGGTGAACTTGAGGTTGGAAAGTTGTTTCATCTTCCGTAAGTTAATGAATGGGCGGGTTCATGGAAGAGCCAACGGGAATTGGTGTAAATGCAAAGTAATTGTAGCAAAAGTATAAACGTTAAGAAATTTGACTAGTGTTAACCAATTTATATTGTATGTTTATAGTAAGTGTGGCAAGTCTCTTTCAAATAATTATTTAATTTTGAAAAATAATTTTCAACATGGGGAATTTCTTTTGAAATTTGTCATTTTTGTGTGGAAAAAAATGTCAACATATTCAAGATCCCATCATGTTATTAAACATCAATTGCCACTTGAAAATAATAATCATTTCAAAATTAAATATTTCGTCTTATAAAGAGACAAACAAATCTAATCCTCAACCAATTTGTTTTTGGCATTTATTTCACAAATGTCTATTTCTAATAGGCTAAAAACCAAAATTATGATGCTAATTATTATTATTATTATTATTTTCTTATATTTTTTTTTACAAATCAAAATAAAGGAAGATTTTCCTTGTATCAAGATTTTAGTTATGTAATTTTAATATTTAAACAATTGAACCTTATATTTTCCAAATATTAACATTTTGTTTTTTAAATATTTTTTACCAAACCCTTTATAAATATATAATATCATTTTTTCACAAGCAATAAAATAGGTATTTTTTAAATATATATTTTGAACCACATATATAGGGTATCAATATCAAATCTTCAAAATATAAAACAAGTAGGTTTTAATTTTTTTTGTGACTTTCTTTTCTAGAATAAAGTATTAGTTAGTAGCTAGGTTAATTGTTAGATCCATTTTTTAAATGTTTACAAACCCAAGCTTCATGGTATTTTCATGGAACTTCTAATCTATAGAAAAAAAACATTTCCTTTAAATGTTTTTACAATAATTTTTTCTTAAAATATTGAAGACGTTTTCTTGGAGTTTGGTGGAACTTCTAATTCAATATTTTTTCATTTATTGAACATGAATTAGCATGTAAATGTGAAGTTTAATGAAATGTAAGATGTAATTCTAACTTTCTTTTCTAAAAAAATAATGTAGATGTTGTGACCAAAGGCATCAAATTCAAATTGTATTCACTTGATGTAAACATATAACTCAATAACATCAACTTCAAGAAACATGTCACAAATTAAATCCAAGTACACATCCCCACTTAAGCATTGGAATGTTTTATGTATATGAAACATTATGAAATAATCCTCCCCATATTGAACCACACAATTTTTTTAAACACATCAGTAATTACTTCTTAAACCCAATCCTACAACACAATTCTCTTACATTAACAAACCCTAGTTTATCTATTTGTGTTCAAACACAAAATCATTCAATTTGGTAAAAAGTTTCACTATTACCAACAAAGGAACATTCATTTCATGTAAACATCTTTCTTTAACATAAAGATCACACCAATAATAACACATTATAACCAACACCTATGAATATTATGAAACTATTGCAAACCAAAGGAAACAATTTCATTGGCAAGGGTTAAAACACCAATTGTGAGATCTAGCCATTATGTGACTTCGCATCCATTTATATCTTTGTTTTTATCACATCTATAAAACCCACAAAAATTGAGCTAAATGTCTTGTGAGTATATAATATTATAATCAGGATAATTCATAAATAAAACCCCCATAATGGCACATCATAGTCCTTCAAAATATCTTTGACAACCAAATCCTTTCTATTGCTTACCCCACCAAATAATACAAGAGAACCCCAAGCGAGGAGGGGGAAAACAATTTTTTTCACTAATTATAATTCATGCAATACAATAGAGGGAAAAGTTTATAACTAAAGCCTTTGTTCCACATTGCAAAAATATCAGTGTGACACCACTCATTAATAAAAAAGTTGTCAATCTTAGTTTGTTTGCTAAGTTTTATACCTTTAAAGTCTTTTCACATGGCACTCCAAGTAACAATTTCAACCATGGTTATGGAGGTTCAAACAAGTTTGAAAACCTCACTCTTATAATAACCTCCATCAAACTTGAAAGTACATTTTTCACCCCAAAAATAAAATAAAAATGCAACAATGGAAGGTATTAAATGGTTTATTAAGGTAAAACTAAATAACACATAGTGTAACTTCTATATTTCCAAGATTATTGAAATGTTATATCATCTTCTTCTTGTGCATAAATGAGTTGCATGTTTTTCATACTCCCTTTTATTACAAATTTGAAGAACTTTAATATCATAAAAATTGATTATGAATTAATTTGAAATTGATTTGTTAATGTGGTGTTGAAAGTTATTCTTACATTAAATTTGTTATATATTATAATTATAATATGCATGATTTGACAATACACAAGTATCTTTTAAACCTCATTTACTTGTAACCCATTTGTAAAATTTAAAAATCTCATGCGAGTATATTCATTTAAAAAATACATATATAAGTATATTTGAATATTTTTTCAATATGATAGAATTAAATTGAAGGACTTTCCTCGTATTAATCATGGAATAAAATAATTTTTTATTTCCAATATATTGAGGGGGGGCAAGGAGGCATAAAAAAAATCATAACCCCCAAAATCACCACCAATGTGACTTAAATCAATTTAACACGATCTTTAACAAAATTTTCAAATTAAAAAAAACATTAATGCATTTATCTTGTAGATTTTATTTTTTTCATTTTTCCTTCCTTAAATCACCATTTCCAACTACGATCCATTTAATTGCACAAAACCCTCTTTGGCAATATTTTTTGAACCATTGTTTTTTATATGTATTTATTCTCTCATGAATAATTGCTAGTTTTTGAACTTTTTCATTTGCCTAAGCCCCATCTACTTGGTAACCCAAACCATGTAACTTTTGAATTATATTACATTACTCAAATTTAGTAGTTCAAACTTTTATTAAAGTTTTAAAAATTAATGCCAACATGGAATACTTTGGTTGTTGTGAAAAAAACATGTTATTTCGACATTAGTTGTGCAAAACATGTATAACATAAGCGAAAACACACTAAGTCCCTTAAAAATTGTAATCACAAGTATATTTTTTTGCAATTGATTTTTTTGGTAATGTATGGACATCACATATTGGATTATATATATATGATTAACTTTAAACTTAATATAATCAATTTTTTAAAATCCAATAAACAATGAAAAAACTTAAACATATGGAGTATATTTGTGACAAAATAATACACATCGTAAAATTTGAAAAATCGCATATATACTTCAAAACTAGAGTTGTGAGTGGAATTATTGGGTGAATTCTTTTATGGTGTTTGATATTGATATACATCAATTAAATCTAGGACCATTTAAAATTTTAAAGTTTTTGGATTAAATTTCATTCAAAAAATGTGTTTTATTGCATTTTTGAGTAATAAATGCATTATAATATTCATTGGCCAACAATAAGCAATTAATGGTTCTACCCTAACATAGTTTGTTTACTAAGCAAATTAATTATCATAATTCATAATAATTAATAAGTAATAATATTAAGTAGTAAATTGGAATCTATATATTTATGTATAATAATAATAATATTTATAATAATAATATCATTAAACAATACCCTAGGTTATCTTTTGATTATTAACTTTTAATTATGTTAGGCTAGGTCATGGTAGGCTATTCAAACTTAAACCCTTACAATAGCTGCTTCATTCAAGTTCTTAGGCTAAAAAACCAACCAACAAAAAAATTGCAAAAACACACAAACTAATTTTCATATTATCAATTTTATTTTTAATAACAACAAAATCAATAAGTCATAAAATTCAAAATCCATTTAGGGGATGGTATCCAATGTTAATGTAAAATAATTACACACTTTAATTAGACATGCAATAACCTTTTTATTTTTGAAGCATGTTCAAACAATATTCATGTGTAAATAAAAATTCAAAAATAACAAGACATTTCCATCATGCATGTATTACCAAACAAAAATGAATAAAAAATTTCAAACTCATGTTTTTATATAGGCTATGTGGTTTTTACTAATAACTTAAGTAATTACCTAACATTAAATAAATATTATTTGGAATATTATCTATTGATTAATAATTAATTCAAATATATTTCAACTTATTTTCTAACTAGTTTAGCATTTATAAAACTAATAGTTAAAGATTTATGGAGGCTAGACATATACCTAATACATGTTTAACTAATAATACAAAAATAATTAATTAACATTTATAAAAGTATATATTAACACTTACAAATTTTAATTACAACTAACAATATTGTTTGCAACAAGTGCTAATGTCCTTTATATGTAATGGGGTGAAAGCACATTAGTGGGTGGGTAATCTATTGTTGTCACATTGTACTAATTTTCAAGGGTTCCATGTTTGAACTTCAACAATGTCATTATTATGAAATATTTTCACAATGTTTTTGCACATTATGGTAGGTCAAAACCCCAAAAAATCAAATGTCAAATAAGTTATATTTTCTTATTTTATATGAGTGATGTTAAAGTATATTTGTGCAAAAAATCCCATCATATTAAAAATGTAAAAACACTCAAGAAATGATTGAAATTATTTTTAATCTTTATGAAATTTTTTGTATTTATATAACATTGTGATTTTCTATGATTATAATAAGTTTGTGAGCCATTTTATTAAAAATATAAAAACACTCAAGAAATGATTGAAATTATTTTTAATCTTTATGAATTTTTTTGTATTTATATAACATTGTGATTTTATATGATTATAATAAGTTTGTGAGCCATTTGAAGAGTTTGGTAGTAATTATCATATCACAAATAATTCTTTTTAACATGATGACCATAAGTATGTGGCAAATTAAAAAGTTAACAAATATTTTTTTTCAAATGGAGGATGATAAGAAATGTTAGGTGGGCCATTTTTAAAATTCCATTTCAAACATTTTTTGGTTAATTAATCCAAACCAAAACCTAGTGCAATTTTTTTTTAATGGTTCTATTATATTGCATGCATATATCATAAATACATTCATTATTCATTGAATTGAATATTTTAGATTTCTTTTTTCTTTCTCAAATAATATTATATAATGTTAAAATTGTGAAAATCAAAATATAAAACTCAAGCACCAAAAATGAAACCAAAAATTAGATGCAACACATTTTGGAGGTGTACTTTACACACATGTCATGAAACTACCCAAGTTAGCCCCTTTGTAATGTGCTTTCACCCAATGTAACCCATATAAGTTTCACTCCAAGTTCAACATTTTCTTTGTGTTTTCTATTCACACTAATGACTCTATTTTTCAAAAATTAATAAATAAAATCAAAACATGAGATCATAAATGTGTTGGGTGCACTACAACAAGCTTGCCAATGTAAATTGCTAAACGATGAAATAACACATGTTGAAGAAGAATTTGATGTCATCTCCCTTAAACATTTGGAAGATGTCATGGTCATTTCAAAAGTTAATAAAATGGTTCAATGTTTTTGTAGTGTAAGATATGATACATGCCTTCATTGGGTATTAATGATAAATTCAATAGACATGAAATCAAAAGTTGTTGTCTAGATTCCTTACACATTGGACCTTGTTGACAACCATTGTGGTGAGGATCATATATCAATAAATTTCACAAAAATTATAATTTCAAATGACTTATAGTTTCCTTAAAACATTTCATTCTATAAATGTCTAAACACAACAATTAAACTAGGATATGTTTGAAGGACTTTTTCAATTGGAACTAAATGGTGTTATACAATGTAATAAAAGAGCCCTACCATGGTGAAATTCAAATATCATGACAAAGTACCTTAATACTTCAAAGTTGAAATGCCTTCCAAGTACATTTCAAATTGATGGTTCTATGTCCTTTGATTTATCACTAAATTACACTACAAGTTGTTCCCACTAAGTTCACAAATAAAACATTTTTCAATTAGTAGTAAGCAAAAACAAAATTAAAATAAATCTAATTGAAAAAAATTGGTTATTTGTGGGGCATGCATCATAATCCACTCGTTATGTACAATTTAGTCATGAGGATCTAGCAAGACTAGAATGATTACTTGTCAAAATTAGAAATACATTGGACTTGAGATCTTAAATACATGATTTGTAATTAAAATTAAACTAGGAAAAAAGAATTCATGATGTACTTATCGATGGAAAGACATTTACATTTCCTTAAACAATCCTATTTAAATTCTTAAAAAACCTCCATGGCAACAATTTGAAAATAACATGAAAACAAATGTAATCATAGTGGTAAAGTGCTTTAAAATTGTTAAACCATCAACCTTCATCATGAATAGTAATGACAAGTTGCAATAATTACCAAGTGACTTCAACATAACCTTTCAACAATGGTTGTATAGATACATATATAATTATTTTCTTATAATCACTATAACAAATATTGTGTTAAATTTTTGTTGCATTTTTGTTAACAAGAAGAAAATTTAATTATGATGGTTGGCTACATTCAAGATACATAACTTCTTCAAACATAAAATATTAAGGGTTTTGTTGGCAATGCAAATTGATAAATGCACATCATAACAATGATGGTTAATCCATAGGAAATGGATGAAATTCATTGATTTTGTAACATGAAACAAACATGGCACATAAGTTCCAAGTTGTAAATTTTGTTTGAGATCTCAAATATAGTGAAGTAGTGTGGTTTGGCTAATGTTTAGTATCTTTGGAGTGCTCTTATAACTTCTTTCTCAACAACTTGTATTTTGTTCTAATAGCATGTTTACAACATTTGCAAATGTTACCACACCTACTTTTGAGAAAACATTGGTTTTTGAAAATGGTTTAATTTTGATCAATTTACAACATGTCCATAAGTATTTGTTTTACAACTCCAATTTTTAAATAAATCATACCATAAGGGTATGAGATTTAGAATGTTAAAAGTCTCTTCCATTTCATACAAGTTGATTTCATGTTATGTCAAATAAAATATAAAAAATCAACCTACAAAGCCATGTTAATTAGATATTATCAAGTTTTTGATCACATACTATCACCTAAAAAAATGAAATTTTAATGCATGAAAGACTAAAGCGAATCAAGGCCAAATTGAAAAATAAACAAATGTAGTATATAAAACACCACTTCACAAAATTCTAGTAATTCAATTAAATTCTGGTTTTTATTATTTCATTGTTATCATGTCGCCATTAACATAACCAAACCCATTACAAAAACATCACTAATTAACACCCTTGCATGTTTTGTTCCAAAATCAATCCCATTTTGTCAACATTTATTTTCAATTACATGTAATTGGAATTATCATTGAAGTTTGAGATAGCCAACGACCACTCTTTAAACATAAGGAAAATTCAATTCTATTTGAATCATCAATAGTTTTGATTAAAGCACATAGAGTTTACACTTGAGCAAAATTTATATAAAGTTTCCTATCACCAAACATGGTTGGTTTCTAAAAACATTTAAAAAAAAAGGGTTTGGCTATTGCATCAAATTTTGGTTTTTGCAAATAAGAAATTAAAATAAACAAAATGATTTGAGTTAAAAACATTGCAACAAACTAGAAATGATGCACATAAAAGTTGTAAAAAATGGACACATGACTTGTTTTATGTTCCATAACTAGTAACATAAAAAATTCCCAATAATAATTGATGAATTTTTTGCATTCGATGAGATCCTTGTACCAAAGAACAACACCTAAACATGCACATTTTTCAAGGCTCCCATTGATTTAAACACACCTTATCAACATGTATGTGTAGGTGGATTCTTAAATTTTTATGTGTTTTATAATGTAGTTGGAACAAGCTTTACAACCCATGATATTTCTTGTGCAAAGGGTGAATGTTTTCATAAATGTAATGCCCCATTTTTCATGTGACATTTGGCAAGTATTGCATATAAAATATAAAATAAAATGAGGTCTTTACTAGTGTTTTTCAATTATGTTTTTAAAAGAAAAATTTTGGTCCCAATTTTGGTATTGTAAAATTTATGTAGTGGTTTTCTAGGCGGGGGTTTGAGCCCAATTATTCCAAATTAAAAACATTTTAAACACATCTTTTCAAATTAAAAAACTTTCAAGCCTGATTAAAAAATTGAATTTGGTTCCATGTACACATTACACATTCCCCAATGCAAATTATTACACGGGTGCTAAGTTTTATGACAAATTAAAATAGGGGTATATGTAAATACAAAATTCAACAACAAATTAGTAATTAATTTTATAGTTTGGCCTATTTATTAATTTAAAAAATCAACGTTTTAATCTAAATATCCTAACCTTGTTTTCAACAATATTTGTTCCTGGTTTTGAATATAACAAAAGATTAGTTCTATGGTTCAATACTTGTGTTTATTCCAATAAAATGGTGTCAATTTGGGTTTGGGTCACAAAAACATCACCTTAAACCCTTGGTTTTCAAGTTGCAAACCAATTACCTTTTTAAAACCTTTAGTTGCACATTTATCATAGTCAAGTTCACACAAATATAATTTGGAAAAATCCCATACCATAAACTCATTTTCAATGGAAAACAATCACACTTGTGATATCATTAATTGTTGGTTCCTTTGATTAATTAATACAATGATTAAATTTATACGAAGTTCATGAACAAGTCATTTTCTTTGATTAGTGGGTGGTTAAAATTGATTTGTTATTTTGAAATAAAATATATAAAATATTTAGTGTTCCAAAATTTTGTGATTTAACCGAAATGACAAATCATCCATAGGAAGAATCAAACAATTTTGGGTTGAAATAAAAATTTAAGAAACATCAAATGATCATTTTATATTATTGGCTACTTAGTAGCACCTAATATACAAATTTCATGATCCCCTCCCCCCCCCCCTTTGAAATTTGAAAATTCAAAAACCCCACAAAGGAAACCTATTTATCAAAAAAATCGCTTTTATTTAGGGGGTTGTTGAAATTGACCCCTTGTTAAACAATTGTATTTAGTAATGATTTTGAATTAAAAAAAAATTGTCCAATTTTGTGATGTAACCAAAAGTGACAAATCATCCACAAGAACATTTAACCAAATTTCAATGTTAAACAAAACATGAAAATAAAAGCATCATTTTGTTATTTTAACTACCTATAGGAACCTAATATGGAGATTTGGCAATTATTGGAAAAAAAAAACTCAAAAATCTAACAATAGAAAAAATACCCGGGAAATAAACATACATATTTATGTAAATTTTTATTGTTTATTTTTCCAATTAAAAAATAGAAAAAAACCACATTATTATCAAGAGTTGTTTTTCATTTTGTGATGTATGGTGAAAATTTCAAAGCAATAGCAAAAATTATATTAGAAAACTCATTTTTCCCAAATAATTTTCAATGCTTTGTCCAAAAACGGGGAAAAAAAAAAAAAAACACACTAATTATGATTATTAGCAATCTTTAATGTTATGTCATATTTGAGCATCTCAAGAGGGGTTTAACATTAAATGGTGACATGTTTCTACAACCTTTCCAAAAAATTGTCAAAGTGCACAAATAAGGTGCTAGAACCTTGTTTGTAAATAGCTATTCCACATTGAGTGTTAATTCATTGAAGAAAACTAAGAAAAATAAATTCAAACCACTAAATCTAACAATACCATTGGCCTAAAAAAGATTTAAAAAATCTTTAAGCCTACACACAAACCTTAATCTACTTAACATTTAAAATAATGATCTTTTTTCTAGCATTTCCATCGATCATCTAAAATTCTCACAAACCTACCAAACCCTAATAAATTCACATTTAACTATTAAGTTCATTCATGATATTTAATGAAAAAAAAATTCAAACCACCAAATTAAGCAATTTCATTGGTCATAACATTTTTTCCTCACATCTACACACAAGCCTATTCAACACCCTTTATATATATATATATTCAACAACTCTAAACCTTAAACCCTAAATCTATATACATATATATATATATTATATGTACATTGGTACATTAATATTATAACTCTTGTTTGCGTATAGATAGGGTTAAAAAATTGGTATCTATTGAGATAGTCCCCCTTTTAAAACCCAAGTAGAAATGTGGTGAAACCTTTTTCAAAATTTTGGCAAAAAAAATTCTTCAAAAAGAAAAGAAAAAAAAAGAAAAAAAAGAAAAAAAATTAAAAATGCAACAGAATATTTCCTTTTAGTTTTCGCATTTTGTGCCAAAAAAAGGAAAAAAAAAGGTGATTACTTATTACTACTAGGCTACTACCAGCTCCCAAAATCACGCAACGCAGCTGGACCTTTGCCTTGATTTGTGGCCCAATTTGGACCAATCAGGTGGTTGTGTGAGAGGCGAATCCCGGCAGCACCTGGGATTTGGGCGAGAGCCCAAAAAAAAACAGCGCAGTATCTCGCACGCACGTACGTTTGCACGCGCGGTTTCCTCGTCCAATGCTCTCTCTTCGCTCGCGCACGCGCACGGGGACCCACCCACAGATCCTCGCGAGCGGGCGGATTTCTGTCCGCGAGCACGATTTGGGAATTTCGATCTCCTCCTCCTCCTCCTCGCTGCTGCTGCTGCGTGGATTCCTGAAGAGATCTCTCCGTAACAAACTTTTATAGAAAAAAACAAATGCAAAAAAGGAAATTTTGCTTTGCGCTTGGGTACCAAACAGAGCATTTTCAGCTACGCTTGCATTTCCAGGCCGTTATCTTCTCGCAGCGCCACACGAATTGTTCCCGACAACAGTGGCCTTTTCTTGTCGTTGTTTGTTTCCCGCTATGGCTGCTGATGAGTGCTGCCAATTTATTTAAGCTTCCAGAAAACCAAAAGCTTCAGGATTCATACACAAACACACAGAAAAAAAGCAGACACAAAGAGAAACACAGAGAGAGAGAGAGAGAGAGAGAGAGAGAGAGAGAGGCGTGATTTTGGGGAGGGGTAGATATGGCTGTAAAGGGGTTGATGATGCATCAGAGGCTTCCAGGTACAGGAATGGTGGTGAGTAGAGCAACAGTGATGCAACCTAGGATTACAGCAACAGCAAAAAACAGAAGAGGAAGCAGTGAAGATGATGAAGGAGGAAGTGAGGAGAGTTCGGCATGCGCTAGGAAGGTGGTAGTGAGCAGACGCTGGGCTGCTTTGGTATTGCCTATGGCTGCTGCTGCTTCTTCTACTACTACTACATTATTCTCAATTTTGCCATCACCACCACCTCTGCTGTTGCCTCCTGTGCTTGCAGAAGAAATAGATTCCAGGTACACCCAACTGCTTGCTATGATCATGGATGCTAAGTTCCTCTCTGGAAGAAAGAAAGAAAATTCACTCCCGTAGAACTTCTTACATAGCACATACTGCATTGCAATCTATCTGTAAGACTTGCTCAAGAATCAGAAAATCAAATCTGTTATAAGAAGTGGCTCAAGAATCAGAAATCTGGTAATGGGTTGTCAAGAAGAATTGATGTTGTTGGTTGTGGCAATGCAGTAAGGAAGGAAGGAAGGAAAGAGAAAAAGAATTGATGTGGGTTGCAGCAATGCAGGAGGCAAGGAGGAGGAGGAGGGGGTTGTCGGGTGGAGCTTCACACACATAATGGGTGTGGCTTAGGTGTGTCACGGTTCCCGGACTTTG
>Ga0116228_10002461_pt1 | contig 16032 bp, 15 predicted proteins | sample S1TSphfallax_2_FD_89694 | JGI IMG/M metagenome (GOLD analysis project Ga0116228, IMG submission 89694) | Host-associated microbial communities from peat moss isolated from Minnesota, USA - S1T2_Fc - Sphagnum fallax MG | ecosystem: Host-associated > Plants > Peat moss > Unclassified | place...
GAACACACGGCGGCCACCCGAGCTTCGTGAATACCTGTATCTTTCCATGGCCTGCATGGGTGCTGTAATCAGTACTACGGAAAATTTTGGAACACCTGCGCTTGAATGCCGAAGTAGGATGTGATCCCGTTTTGCATGACATACAAAACCACATCCACGGATGTTTCTCAATACATGCCAATGGCACAGGAGCGTCTGCAGTTGCGAGACCTGCACACCACTGCAACATGTTAATGCAAATTCATCACCCGTGATTAAGGAAACTCCAGCAGCTTGCAGAAGAAAAAAAAGATGAATTGAGGAGAAAACAAGCTGATGGGTACTAGCGAAAAATACTCCCGAAATTAAGATGATTGCATGCAGCATAATGGAATTTCAGGAGTTAGTTGCAGATTGCAGCAGAAGCAAGATGCACGAGAGATTGTGTCCACATGGAGGTTGTCTAGAAGGAAAACCACCACAGCCCACCGTATATGAGCCAGGTGGGTAATCCATAGTACAGCCTCAGCTCTTTACAATCTACTAGGAAACCAGAAAACTACTAGGAAATGGCAAACGGCAAACATCGATCAAACAAACCTGGGAAATCTGTAGTGATGAGCGCTTTAATTAAAGCAGTCTGATCGGCCTTATTGGATGTTATAGGTTCCATCTTCCCGCAAGATTAGCACAAGTACCGAAAGCTTCGGAATGCAACGAAGACGACTACTAGGAAGCTCAGTCCAAAAGGGTTTGCGATTCCTACAGATCTCAGCCGCACTCAAACTATGGTGTCAAAAAACTTGTGGGACATGCTAGCCTATGAGGAATTGTGGCATATTTATAGTACTTGTAGCAACGGACGAAAGCCTCTGAAGCACTTGTTGCTAGTCTCGGCACCTTCGATATTGTAGGTTCCATTGCACGGTTCTCAATATAGTTTTTCAAGGTCACCGAGACAGAATACTCTTGTATCCATAGACCTTGCCGCTTGCTTGTCAAGTAACGTAATTTGGGTATTTCTCATATTGCAGAGATGATCTTAAACCGCAACTAATCAGTCGAGATTAATTGGTGCTAGGAAATTTCAGATCCGCAAGACCATGCTTTTATTTACCTTCGAGTTGCGCTCATTTTCTAGTCTTCTCATCTACGGGAATCGAAGGGATGTTGCAGTTGCGTAACTACCAGCTGCATCAATCAATTTTGTACCCCTTCAGCTGAACTGGTAGTGACTCCAATGATATCAGCTTTTGTTAAACTGATTAGCATGCGGTAGCTGATCGATTGAATACAAAATTTCTCAGTTGTGATCAGAGCTTAATTTCACTATCTAATGATATTCCTGATCAATTCCTGTACTAGACAAGTTTCTTTGGGTGACATGCATGATCTTCTAATTATTTCAATGCCACATATATTTGGACTAGTTTAGTAATTGTCCCTTAGTTGTTTTGAAAGGAAGGATTTGTTTGAAGCTGATGTTCAAGCTCTGCAATAGTTTCAGTAAGACAAATTACAGTTGTGCTTCATCACCACCTCAGTGAATAACTATGATCTTGGATAATTTCATGATTTCCAGTGCCGGTTTTGCTCCTCCGACCTTAGTGTTTTTTTATAGAGATTTTCAGACTCGTAGCTCACCATGAGAGACTTAAAGCAAAGCAAGAACAGGTGTGTCATTGAAGGGAAAAGTTGTTCTATTCATCGTAAAGAAGTGGCGAAAATTTCTGAAGGTTTCGGAATGTGTAACCGTGTGTTCGGCAAGCTTGGTTCTTTTCGGGTCTCAGGGCATTACACAAGTAGTCAGTGAGATGTGACTGGTGCTGCGGTTGTGGAGTTCCTTTCCTTTGCTTAAGAGAATAGTTCTCACATTTTTCAGGTCGGTTGTTAAGGACTTTGGGTTGAGGGTTTTGTAACATTTCACCCATGCATCAGGTCTTCTAGTCTCATTAATTTGTACTGAAAGTGTCGAGTTCTTCTCAGGTATGAAATTGCTATATGAAGCCACAGATGATAGAAGAGAAGAGAGAGAGCCACCCTAAACCCTAAACCCCAACAACAACATCATTTACATTATTGGTTGCCGCGTTGATGAAATCTTAAGTGCATCATGACTACTTCCGAAAATGATTCTGGTTTTTTCTTGGAGCACAAACGTCGATTTGCTATACCGTGGCTGATTGTTGAATGGTCGCCAGAAATTAATAGGAACTGGATCTTAACACAACCTAATTATGCTCTCCCAGTCCTGCAGCAACCAAATTTTATACACAGCCTTTTTGTATGCAAGCAGACAGAGTCTGTAGTTTGTAGTCTGCCGATGGACATGGCACACAGGGATGGTCAAATGTGAAGAGTGATAGCATCAATTGTGTTAAACGCCACCGCGAGCTCCGATTCCAGTCTTCAGAAGAGCAGAGCTCCCATGTGCACTGAACAGCAGAAGAACAAAAGACTCGAAGAAGACGAAGACGAAGGAGGAGGATGGAGGCAATTTCAGTGTGATCATTTCTCATCGATAGAATCTTCATCCAAAAGGACTAGATAATGTTCACAATTCCCATCAGGATTCAGCAGATGAAATGGACAAAACTCATTCATTTTTTGACATTTTTCATCCCCTCTTTCAATGTGAATTTTTATCATTATCAACAACAAGTAAATAAAAGCATAGAAAATCTAAAATGAGAAGAGAATTGGGAGATTTCCTGATGTAGTAGATAATGAAAAAACACACTAGGCTAGGCTACCCAACTTCAAGTGATTTTTTTTGGAAATTGGCAAAAACACCCATTTTTGTATTAACATTATACTATCTAATATCCTTTTGTTCATTTAAATAAGTGTAAATAATATACTCATTTTACTTCATTATTACATCTTACCCATATTATACTCATTTCATTTTCAATAATGAATTAAATAATAATATAGCATCTAAATATTCACAATTTTTTTTAAAAAAATTTACCTAATGTCTTCTACATAAACTCAATTAAAGGTGCAAATGAAATGGAACAATTTATTAAAATCTCTTATAAGATCAATACTGAAGATTTTCGTTGAAAAAATTGCAATAAAATTCCAGCATAGTTCGCAGCAGAGCATTGTCGTTGTTCTGTTGCGTACACTGTGATTGGTTTGCTTGTTGGAAGCTTTTGGGAGATGGTTTGTCTTTCATTGCTGCTTTGGGTTTTGTAAGTGTCATGGCGTAATTGACACTGCGAGTCTAGAGTGGTAGCTAGCTGCTGATTTTGTGAATTTGGTAGTTTTGGTCGACAAGCTATTGCAACCTTTTTTTCTCTTTGGAATAATTTTCACCAGTAGCAAGAAAGGGTTTTGGGATTTCTGCTGAGGATATGAGGACTTAGGGATTTTCGGAGGATGGGAAAGACATTTGCGTAGGAGTCAGAAAAAAAAAAAATCGTCGGGGTGGATTCACAGAGGCTGATTTAGCTAGACCCGAAGAATTTTCTCTTCATGTTTTTTTATCTCTTGGATTGAGCTTGCCTTGAAGGGGAGTTTTTGAGGGTTTAGGGTTTGAAGCTCTCAATGGGTTACCACCTTGTGTATCCCCCTATCGACTCAGGGAGTGGCATACGCTGCTCTGCGTCCACTCCTTCTTTTCCTGCCGGTTTCTGGTGCAATAAACACTCGGATGTGCAAGCAGGTTCAGGTTTTTGTGTCAGATTTCCAGAAGGACAGGAAACTGCTGCCAGCAGCAGCAGCAGTAGTTGTAGAAGAGTGAATCATTCTGTTAGGTGTGATGCAACTCCTCCTCCTCCTCCGTCTCTAAGTAGCAGCACCGGTGTTCTGCAGCAGCTGCAAGGAAGACAGCTGCAGCCTTGTTTTTCATCATCGAGCAATTCATATCCAGTCTCTTTTTCAAGTAAACCAATACAGGGTTTCTCATCACTTCATGGGCTGATAGGTCGGAATTCTTCTTCTTCTTTTTCCATGTTGCAAGAATCAGCCTTGGTTTCCACCGAGACTGAGGCGGGTGCAGATGATGTGACAGCGCCACTTGCTTTGACAGGGAGTTATCCTGAAGGTGAATTGGGCAAAATCTTTGTAGGAAACTTGCCATACCACATTAAGAACGAGGCTGTCAGGTCTTTTTTCACACAGTTTGGCCCTGTGCGGGATGTCATCTGTATCCGGAGCTACACAGATCCTGAGAAGAACAGGGGCTTTTGCTTTGTTTTCTTCGGAGGTCCGGACCCTAATGCTGCAGCCATGAGAGCAGCAGAGTTTGATGGGGTTGAATTCCATGGAAATCCTCTTCGGGTGAAACTTGATGATGGCCGAAGAGAGCGGGAGAGGCGAGAGGAGCGGGAGCGATGGGTGAAGTCAGGTGGGGTAAGCAAATTCTAGCCCTAATTCTTGAGCTACTCATGGAGGATGTGCAATGCAGCCTCTGAGATGCCTCTCCTGACCTTCTGACAACAAATGCATTCTCCCATCTTTCCTTTGCAGTGTAGCATTGTATGCAGACTCTTTTGTTGTGGCCACCAAACCACTCTTGCTGCACTTTCAGAGATGCTGATACTTCAAATGGATGCAGCACCACTCATTATCTGCCTGTGTTGATTTTTTGCATCTGTGCAGGATAGAGAGTTCAGGTCAGAGTGGCATCAAGAAAGAGAGGAAGCATCAAGTCGTTTCCGTAGAGTAATTGAGTTTGGGCCCCATGATACGCGCAATGTGGTTGCCGCATTTGGCAAAATTGAAAAGGTTACACCACACCCTCTATCCGGGATATGTCTCTTCTTCTCTTCTCTTCCTGGTATCCTAGTCATTCCCTGGTATTCTCTTGAACATGCTTGCAAAAGTTTTGCACAGTGGGTCTTGCTGTGTAGGTTGACCATTGCATTCCACTTGTATTACAGATTTGAACTTGGAGTTCCCACCTGATTCAGAACACATGTCTTGTGATACAGCCCAAGCGAGGGGATTATGCTTTGCTGGTGAATTACTATGGGAAGAAGGGTGATAAGCACAGTGCCCGGTCCATGTTTGAGAGAATGAGGGCAACAGGGATTGATCCCAATGTCCACGTTTATACCAAGTGAGAACAGTTTCAACTTCCTGTACTAGCAACACTGCGATGCTCACTGACAGCATATTGCTGATCCTACTTTACCCTTGGCTAGTCTGAGAATCTGAGTAGATTCAACTTGGATTGCATCTATGTCAGGTGCTGCAAAGCAATAAAGCAGTTTCAGAGTAAGCACTAAATTGTCTATAGTAACTGTGCTCGTGAACAGTTTGGTGCATGCGTATGCCATGGCCCAGGACATGCGAGGAGCCACAGCCTGTGTGGAAGAGATGGAAGCTGAGGGAGTTGCACCCAATCCAGCCACACACAGTGTCCTCATTTCGGGTTTTGCAAAACTTGGCAATGCTGAGTATGGACCCTTTCCCAATCCCTCAATGACAGTCTTATCCATAACTCAGCCTTTATGGAACTGTCTGCATTTAACAAGGTGTATAATGGTAGTGATGTTTTTGTTGATGTGACCAATAATTATCGATCTTGCTGCTAAAAGTCAGGTCGTTACCTGGCCATATGTACCTTCATGTCTTTGGAAAAACACAGCAGTTGAAGCCTTCTGGCTCATGCTTTTCTCTTCTTTTTTTTTTTCCAATGTTGACAGAGCTGCAGAGCATTGGTTCCAAAGAGCAAAGAACAAGGGATGGGCCCCCAATGCAGTACTCTACCATAACATCATCAATGCCTACTGGTATGGCTTCACCAAAATTGTCTGAAAGCTTTTTTTGTACACATTTCCTCCCCTCCTTTTTGGCTTGCTTCATGTGATGGCAGTCTTCATGCCATTGCAGTCCTGTGTCTTCCCTTTGGAACCTTCATGTCCTCAAAATACCTCTTCTCAGGAGCTAAAAGGGATGTTGTTTGCAAGATTGAGGGAGAAAAGTAAGTAAAACTTTCTGAGATGGTGCAGCAAGGCAGGTGACATGGGAAAGGCTGAAGCTTTGGTGGCCGAGATGGAGGCGGAAGGTCTGGAGGCTATACTTGGTCTTTACAACACCATGATGGATGGCTATGCACAGCGCCATGATGAGTCAAAGTGCCTTCATGTCTTTCACAAGTTGCAGGCAAGTAAATAGTAGGTCCTTCAACTCTGGTACTACTCTGTCAGTTGTTTTAAGGCAGCTACTCTTGCAAAGTACCAAAGTATTAGGCCAATTGTCTGCAAACTGTGAGAGGGTTGTCTAGTATTGATACAAACTTTGGTTGTGGTGTGGGTGGATCAGAGTAGTGGAATGACTCCGACAATTGTTACCTATGGTTGCCTTCTCCATCTTTACACAAAGGTACCTTTGGTCAGTACTCTTTGCTATTTCAGTTGACCTGAGTCTGTTTTTAAGATCCATTTTCCTTTTTTTAATACAATTGCCTGGATGTGGCAGCTTGGTAAGATGACCAAAGCATTGGAGGTCAGCAAGGAAATGGAGGCACATGGAATAGCACACAATCAGAAGACCTTTTCCATGATCATGGCTGGTTACGTGCAATTGGGTGACACTGGGAATGCATTTTCAGTGTTTGAGGACATGGCCAATGCTGGTATCAAACCCGATGTTGTGACCTACAATATACTAGTCAATGCCTTCTGCAGAAATCGACAAATGGACAGAGCGATGCAGCTACTTGTACGAATGCGAGAAGGGGGTAATGTGCCTACATTTCAGACGTACACCACAATTATTGATGGGTTCATGAAGGTTGGAGATGTACCAATGGCACTTGAAATTGTACATGATATGAAGATGGGGGGCTGCCGCCCAACTGCTGCAACATATAATGTTGTAATGAACGGGCTTATGCGTGATGGCCAGGTCTGTGTGATGACTTCTTGTCCACTGTCTGCATTTCTGTGTCACTCTGTGCCGCTTTCAGGGCTACTGTCTAATCAGCCTCAGCCCATACATGTTCTTAGTGACAAATTTGCTCTGGGTGCATCTGGTACAGGAGACTATAGAATCTGACTTGAATCGGTCCTTGTATGGATATGTACTGTTGTGATTTGCAACTGCATAATACTCTAGAGCCATGCACTTGTGATAGTTTTATTCTTGATATCAAGTTGTTGTGAACTGATTGCAGATGGAGAGGGCTGCATCAATTATTGATGAAATGGTGCTAGCAGGTGTAGTACCAAATGAACGCAGCTATACCACCCTTATGGAAGGATATGCACGTGTAGGTGAAATTGGGAAATCATTCCAGTATTTCAATCGCATAAAGGATGAGGGTTTGAATGTGGATGTAATATCCTATGGTTCCCTCCTCAAAGCTTGCTGTAAGGCTGGACGCATGCAAAATGCAATTGCAGTCACCAAAGAGATGACAAGTGCAGGCTTCCCAATGAATAACTTTATTTACAACATACTTCTTGATGGGTATTTGTAATACAACTTGGTGCCTATCAAAGTTGTGCTTCACTTTGTGCAGTGATTTTCTGTATAGAGCCTTGGATTTGTGGTAAAGCATGTTTGAGCATCTATATTCATATCAGTAACAGTCTGCAAGGGCACTCAAATGTGTGCAAGTTACACAGTGGGTTTGATTCAAGAACAGCATCCTTTGAATCTCTCTTTTGATACTTTTTATGGGGAATTACAGTGATGTTTATGTACCGCTCTTACTAAAAATGACTTTTTTGTACATGTGAGGGTACAGGTGGGCCCAGCGAGGGGATATGTGGGAAGCATCCGATATCATGCAACAAATGCGACAGCAAGGTTTCGCTCCAGACATCCATTCTTACACATCATTTGTCAATGCCTGCTGCAAGGCTGGTGACATGCAAGTATGTCCACCCTAAACCCTAAACTCAGGGCCCTCACACTGGACATGGGCTGCAACCAAATCCTCATGAATCAGTTTCCAGTTTTGCAGGGATGTGCTATTGTCTGCATCCTTTTCCTCTTGATAATAGTGCTGAGTGTAGATTGACAAGAACACTTGGAACACAAAAACAGGTCTTTCCAGTTGTGGCCATGGATACACCAGATGCCATATGACCTCTAAAGCTAGCACCTGAGTTTACTGGTATAGATGACCAACCAGGAATCATGGTTTGGCAATCATATAATGCTCACCTCCAAGAGGAGACTATTTGCAGTGTACAGGAGAGGTTCTTGATCATATGAGCTCTGCCTAGCATCAAAGATTTTTCTTTTTCTACCCTGATACAGAACTGGCATGATGCTCTAATACAGAAAGCAATGGAGACAATGGAGCAGATGAAGCAGATGGGGGTGCAACCTAACCTGCGAACATACACAACCCTCATCCATGGATGGGCTTCTGCATCATACCCAGAGAAAGCCTTAGCATGCTATGATGAGATGAAGGCTGCTGGATTGAAACCAGACAAGGCCCTCTTCCATTGCATCATGACTTCTTTACTTTCACGAGCAGCAGTAGCACGTGAAACTGTCTTTGATGGTGTGCTGAGGGTAACCTCAGAAATGGTGGACCTAGGCATTTGTGTGGATCTTGCTACTGTGAGACACTGGCAGAAGTATCTGGTGAAGGCAGAACGGTGGTCAGGTGACCTGACCCAGGCAGTTGAGAGAATCTTTCCACCAGGTAATGACTGCAGGGAGCAGAATGAAATGGTGAAGTCTCATGCTGTGTCAATATGCTGTAGATTCATGCTGGTTCATGATTGGTAATCTATTGAGCAAACTGGTGTAAGTATTCAGTATATCTTCAATTCCACTCACTTCACTATACTGAGTCTTGGACAATTGTTTGGCAGATTGGAATCCAGAGCTGGAAGTGAGAAGAAAGGAGGATGCAGCAGTTTCTTTGGAGGGTTCACAAATAGTGGACACACAACAGGAAGGTCATCTGCAAGAAGAATGGGTTTCAGAAGAGGATGGGGCTTCAATGGTTAACTGATCAAATCAATCATTTGTCAGTAGAACCTTGGATTTTGTAGTAATGTAGGTTAGGGGCTACATGTTCTGAGAATGCACTCTTGTCAAGCAGAATCCATTAGTGAAGTATCGGATCAGCAGAGACATGTTGTCTTTGCATGTACTGTATCCTCCCAATTCAAGCAAAGAAGCTGTGATCATCCTTGGGCTTGGAAGAATTTCAGCACAGATGACGCAGAGGTGAAAGTTGAACTCGATTGGAGATGCACCAATCATTGGTGAGCAAAGTAATCAACTTTGTGCACTTCTTTCTTTCCTTCCCCCACTTCCATTCCCTTCATTTGGAAGGCTTGTTCAACCTTCTGGGTTTTTTGTGTGGTCTTTTACACAAGGTATTGAGCTTTGTTTTCTCCACAAATGAAAGACAAAACTTGTTTTAGTTGGTGCAGGCAGTGGAGTCCATTGATGCTTCTATCTTTATGAAGAGATGAGGTTTATGAACTTTGCAAAACATGAGAACTGAGGAGGAGTTTACATATAGTGGATGGATCGAGAATACCTAACCAAAATGGGAGGCACAGCAGGTCTGTTCTGAATATGGACTTCTCACAGGAATAGTGATCAAAGTTGTTAGTGAGGATCAGAAAGTAACTGGTATGTAGCTTGATGTAAGATAATGATGACGGAGACTTGTTGCAACTTGTTATCAGTAATCATCCCAATAAGCAATGATTTGTCTTCTAGTTGAATCAGATCCTCGCCTTCATCCTCACTAGGCAGTACATTCTCATTCTAAGGTCATGTTGTGCCACACAATCTTCTTAATGGTTTTTTCACAATGGATTAGAAATTTGTGCTTCCTTCAATTTGATGAAAGGACTTGCCCATTAAAGTATTAGTGTGGGAATGAAGTATTTAAGTTTCTTGAATGAAGTCTTGGGTTATGAACATGCTGATGATTTTTAAGTCATTTTGAGTTCCACCAGGCTGGAATAACCAGAAATTGGATACATTGAGATAGTTGCTACTAAACTAATGTAAAATTCTTTGCTATGTGTGGATAAATTGATGACTCGATACAATGGAGGCACCCAAGCTCTCAAGGTTCTGACAAGGTTAATGCAAAGCCAATGGAGTAAACCATGCATCTGCAAGACAGCCCTGCACAGCAAGTTAGGGACCCATCAAGATTTCATCACAATGGAATTAATGTTTTTGTTGTGTAAGTACCTGGATCTATGGTTGATTTACAAATGTCTCTCAATTCCAATTCCAATCCTAACTCTTCCTCTTCTGCCAGTCGCAAGGCCAAGCATTGTCCTATACCAAATTTGCATGGGCACTTTTTGTTTGAGTAGCATTGGACCATGAATCAAATCACAAAACAGTCACAAACACATTGTAACATCCAAAGGACTTTCACACAACCTGTTGGTAATGATTCATAGAGAGCTTCTGACACATACCATATCATTCCTGAAAGGACTTCAACTCTCCATTTCCCTTCATCTCCAACAGAATGTCACAACCTCCATGGAGCTTTCCATTATGATAGAGCTGCAGGTATGTGGGTCAATTTGAATGCATCTTCAGCACTTGCTAAACATCCTCATCCGTGTGTATTGAAGCTGCCAAACTCCACACCTTCCTCCCTCATTGCTCACTACCTTGATGCCAAATCCACAGCAAGGTTCATCAGGTGTTCCTCTCATCAACAACATTGTTTTGGACAATTTAATTAGATTCCTCAGCCAGCATTCTATGTTTTCAATTGGTAGCAACCCCTTTCTCAAAATGGACCTTGATGGAACAAAGCTCAAATCAATGTTAATTTCTTATTAGGTAATTACTCTACGGTGAAGTTTTGTAAACTTGTTTTGAGTTTTTCACTTTTTAGGTGCAGGGGCCACACGTTATAGCACATAGGTATTTGTTGAGGGATTATTGCATATGAGTTGAAAAAAGAGATGACTTTAAGTGGAAAAATGTGATGGTCCTTGTGATAAAAAAGTGGCAATGCATAAGGGGGCAAGTGAGTGACAATTTGATCTACCAAACTATTAAGCTATGTGTAGTGTAGAAATGGAATTATTGCTTTAATAGTGACTGATGTTATATTTCAAATTGTTATGCCTTGAATGATAAGGCTGAAAGGCAAAGTCAGCAGCCCATCCCGGTGGCACTCCAATCGACACAAATGATGTAGCAGACTAAGCTTCTCAGAACTAAATCCACACATCTTAGATTTTTAAGCCACTAAAGTGGTGAAATCCCTATAGCACATTATGAGAAACAAGTTACAGGTTGTGAGACAGAAGGAAAAGCTCAAAGAAAATGGCTTGGAGATACACAGTTTCCAAACCTCATCATGCAGTTGCAGGATCCAGCTAATTCAAAATCCTTCACAGATCTCATTTGCCTTCTGATAACTAGAAACACCAAGGACACCAAATCAAGCTTCCCCCCTGGCTTACCAAGGAGCATACTTCAGCCTGCTCTCTAATAAGACCCACTCATGATCATAGATGCTGACAGTGACAGAAAACACAGACCCCTCCCCATGAACAACAATCTTTCTACTGGCCTGAAAAGACAGCTTCACTGGTAGCAAACAGCTCTAGTCTGAAATATCCCGCTCAGCAGAGGGACTGTGGCTGCGATCATTGTCATGAAGATGAGAAACCTCATGCTCCACCCTTGGGCTATCTGGACCCGCATCCACACCAGGGCTACGAACATTAGCTCCAGACTTGCCATTGCCAGCTTGACGACCAGGGCTCAGGCTGCGTTTTCTAGGGCTAAGACTGCGGCTCACTCGAGCATTGCGACGCCGTGGAGGGGTGGGGCTGCGACTTCGGCCATCTCCCCTAGGGCTGAGTGAATTGATCTCCCGAGCAGTTTTATGGGGTGGACTGCTGCTCAGAGCTGGGCTGTCGCTTCGAGCACCAGTGATTGGCTTGCGACGGTTATTCTTAGCAGGACTGCGGCTCCCTCTCTTTGGTGACAGACTGCAGTAACAGCAGTCATCCAAAACTTTCAGTAATAATCTTTGATCATAGATTTTACAAAAATAAGAATCCTCCAGATTCAGCAAGCAAAAATCTAGATCCTTGATTTTCCAAGAATACTGGATCACCTTCAGTTTGGGTCCACGAATATGACGCCATACAATAACAGATCATAGTATGTAAAAACTTACAGCAGAATGAATCTATTTAGATGGTTGACATATAATTAAGGTTACTTGGAACAAGAACTCTTCAGTTACACTCAAATTCTATACATCAGAAAAAATCACCTTAGACTCCTGCTGTTGAAGCTTCTGCTACGGCTCCTGCCATGCCTAGAACCACGTGGTGGTGAGCCTCGTGGTGTGTAAGATCGAGAGCGTGAACGAGACCCACCCTTGTCTCGGTCATGCCTGCCCCTGTACATACATGTGTACCAAAGGTATGTTACAATTGAACTGAATCTGAACCAGTTTTGTTTAGGTGACAAAAAACAGCTTCAAGGGAAGGCTAAACGTGCCATGACTAAAAGAGATCTGGTTGTTCATCAAGATGCAAGTGGCTTATTTTACAGCTAGCCCTCTCCGTGCATGTTTCCCATGCATGTGAAACAGAAGAGATCTGCAGAGCTTGCAGCATTGAATAAATAGCTGGGTAAACCTGCTTCTGGAACACAATATGCCAAGCAGGAGGTAGTGTGTGCAATCTCTATCATGAATATGGCAGATTTGCAGATAAAAGCAAGTCAAACCTGCTTGTAGGCTGGGGACTATTGTGGCAATTGCGCTCAATGTGACCCCGTTGACCACATCGATAGCACTTGTCTCTCCAGTCCCCAGCCTTGCAGTCACGAGCCCAATGGCCATCATTTCCACAGTTGTAGCATCGCCCAGTTCCAAGAGGAGCCCCTCTGTCACCACGATCTCCACGGCTTGAGCCCCGCCCACCCTGTAATCATAGGTGAAATGTAAGTCCACTCTGCACAGATTAAGACAAGCTCCATGGAACCCTGGACAACAATGAGCACAAACACTTATTACACCTGGAGTACTCCAGCATTGGAACAAAGTGAAAAACATACACTTATCAGGTGATGAATCTGATATTGAATATAAATTGTGGTGTGTGAGAATATCACAGTTTACTTGTGAGACTCACGAAAGATGTTGCATCCCTTGTGAGAAGGTGCAGCTAGCATATTATAGAAAATACAGCCTGTTCTAATATGACCATACAGCTGACAACCATCTAAAACTATCCAGACTCACAATGACCTTCAGACGACTTCAGATCAAACAATGCTAGAAGTTTGCTGGCAAGCTAGCTTACAGTACCATGCCTGGATAATGACACAGACTGCCACAAACCACCTTCCACATCAGGAGCAGGAAATCAACAGAAGTATGAGAAAAGATTCACTCAAATTCTCAAGTACATGGTTACAGACTGACAAAATGTAAGAGTTGTGAACACACAAATTCTTCAACAGAAAACCAAGATTAAAGATCATTTCAGGAAGGGAGTGACTAGTTTAACAGTTTCATGACCCTGTAACTGTCCAACAAAAAACTGCCACAAAAATTAGACTAGTTTCCCTCAAAACCAAAATCATTTGGCCATTGAAATTAGAATTTTGTGTGCAAAACAGCTGAAAGTCTTCACCTCTCTCTGTCACAACTTAACAAAATGAAGATCAGATAACCAATAAGTAGTACAGACTACAGACCTCCAAAGGGAAAGACACCACTAGACATCATCAGAACAAAATCTTACCATCTCATGTGCAGCTACAGGCTCCCGTGCACCTCCAGGTCCTCTTGGTCCCTGAAACAACACCTCCATTTCTGTCATGCAAAGAACCAACTCACATACCCTACATTCTCTTCCCAAGGAAAAAATTAATCAGAATGCAGTTTACCACAATGTCAAAATTCACAATGTAGCACAGAGTGAGAACTATTGAAACTTTCAAGACAACCACAGAGAAATGTCAAATTCTCACAGAGACAGGAACTCACCCGACGGGCAAACTCAACAACCAGACGAGTTCCTTCAAAGTCCTTTCCATTCAGATAATGGCAGGCATCGTCTGCATCTCGTGGATCACCGAACTCCTACATGCCCTCCATCATAATAACACTCAGACAGCAGCATCTTCCAGCCAATAACTGCCTCCTCTTCCTTCTCATTGGTCAAGACCACAATAAGACCAAAAGAGGAACAGATCTAAAGTCACACAAATAGATGAAATCAACATTCAAGATGGCATTATGCCTGCTTCTAAATCTATAGTACATGTGTGCAGTGACCGTCAACTACTCCAGCCTAAACATGGAAGTCAACACCAGTTTTATTTTATGTATCTATGAGATTGCAGACAAAACTCACAACAAGTCCTCACGGATAACCGTTGAATCAGTTCCAACAAAACCATAAGGAACAGAACAGGAACAAGTGTAGTAATAACATTATGAGCAGAAAATTATGTACAAACAGAACCTTTGAAAGGAGGCAGTAAAGCGCTAGGGATGAAAAGACACTTAAATCATTCTTGATTGGCAAAGTTCAGATCATTCTTCTCCTTCTACAATAGAACTTCATGTACACAGATACATACTCCATGGTAAGGCATAGCACAGTTATAAGCTCTTGCTATGGCCCAGATTATTGTGCACAACAGTGAAAAATGGAAGATGGGCAGGACCAGGTACTCACAACAAATGCAAAGTCGTGCTTCATATCCACATCTCGAACACTGCAGAAATGCGAGCGCCACCAACACACACAGAGACAGACAGAGGCAGCGCACCCACGGATCACCGCGTGTCAGAGGCCACCCACACCCTTAATCGAGCATTCGCCATGTCAAGTCATGCCACCCTATGCATGTATGATTTGTATGTACTGAAAGTATGCACATCACTAGATACAGAATCGCGCCTAGATGCACCAGTAAGTGCCCTCCCCTCCATGGGCAAGGACCACCAATTTGCCAGCACAGTCATCCCTCTCACCAAAGACTCACCAGCCAGATGGAAAGAACCCACCAACCTTCATCCACATACCATGTGAGTGAGACACAGCTTGTGTACTCTCCAAAGGTGAAAAAGGGCTGACATGAAGGCACCAGTCAACAACATGTGGAGCATCCAGCAAGATGGAGGAAAAAAGAGAGGGAAAATTCACAGGGAGCCTCGTCAAGTCCCAAGGACTCTTAACAAAGTATCAGAGCCATACAGGGAAGGTGAGAAAGAGGAGGAGACCATGGGCTGAGCACCTGTTCCCATTCTGCTGTCATACAACATCAAAAGAGAAAGACAGAGAGAGGTAAATGGACCAACGCTGGAAATGCAACCCCTGACTTAAATGCAACTAACTGACTTTGTCAGGCATGGCTTCAAGGCTTTTGGACATGACCACTAAATAGTAGCAGCATATCACAGTGTGAAAAACTCAACGAAAAAATCCATTTCCAGACACTGGAAATCCCTGCCAAAGGAAAGACAGGAGCTACACATACCCCAGATGGTACCCTATTGACCCGGTTCCAGCATGCTCATCATATATAGCAGCAAGATAACTGCACTGCACGTCATTAGGCAGACATTTTGACAATACCCTTCTCATCAACATCATCCTCGTCCAAAGACGACCGTTTCAATGGTTGTTAGTGCAGATCGGTTAGTGCAGGTCAGTGATATCAGGCATGAGAAGATGATGTCTCCTCAGGCCAGCACACAAAACACAACTTCTCCTTACCTTATTGCACTAACACACTCTAAGATTCTGAAACCGCCATAACTTCCTAACCCTCAAGAGACGGTATGAGCGTCCATAAGCCACAAAAACGCAGAGAATGACAAACGGCCGTAACTTCCTAACCCTCAACAGACGACATGAGCGTCCATATGCCACAAAAACGCAGAAAAATGCAGAGAATGTAGACGGCCTTACCGGCCATACTTCGTGAAGAGATCCTCCAGATCGCGGCTACGTATACGGCTGGTCAACCTACCAACGTAGAGCCGAGTCGGCCCTCCCCGGTCACGCTCCCGCTCTTCGTAGCGGCCTCCACCACCCCCGTAACGAACCTCTCTGTCTCCCCGCATCCTTCCTGTCCCGTATGCAC